>Ga0222719_10001682_pt1 | contig 21056 bp, 37 predicted proteins | sample C33_34DmetaG_FD_165039 | JGI IMG/M metagenome (GOLD analysis project Ga0222719, IMG submission 165039) | Estuarine water microbial communities from San Francisco Bay, California, United States - C33_34D | ecosystem: Environmental > Aquatic > Marine > Unclassified | place: USA: California... | reverse complement strand
AGCTTCTCATGTAAAACACCCTAGTACAATTTGGGTTATGGCATCAGCATACAATTACTATTGGTTATACAATCATATGGTTGCGTTGAATGATGAATTTAAATTAAGATACAATCATACAGAAGATCATATGACAATTAGAAAATTAGGTATTATACTTCGTAATCCACCTAAAGGAATATCTTTAACTACACTACGAACAGATCCTACTCCAGCAATGCCTGACGAGTGTAAGATACCAGGTGATGTAGTTGGCTCTTATAGAAAGTATTATGTAATGAAGAAAAAAGATATGGCTTCTTGGAAAGCACCAGCAAAACCACCGAAGTGGTATACAGATGCCATTATATAAACAAGGACATAAAACAATTTACCAAATACATATACCACGAACAGGTGGCAGATATGTTAGAGATTTGTTAAAACGAAATAAGTTTACAGTCACAGGTTGGAACTTTACAGAAAAACATAAAACAGCTGGTATAGAATTACCACACTTACATTATGATTTGTTTAGACGATTAACTTTACCAGAAGACACTTATTACTTTTCTGTTATAAGAGACCCAATAGATAGATTTAAAGCTTGTTGTTCTCATACTAGTTATTTTGGTGAATTTTGGGAAACAAAATATTGGAAAAGACCAGACATATTTTTAGATGAAATTACTTCTTATGAAAATTTTGTAAAAGCAATTGATTACAGAAATGATTTCCTAAAAATAAACGCATTTAGTCCACAAAAGATATTTCTACACCCTAAAACTCACTTATGGAAATTTGAACATGGATTTGAAAAAGCATTTTGTGAATGGTTTAGTAAAAGTTTTGATTGTAATATAGTTGTAAAAGATATACTTCAAATGTATGCACCACCATTTGTACCATCAAAAAAAATGGAAGATAGTTTTGATAACAAAATACAAATAGAACTAGGCGATAAAATAGTTGACTATATAAAAGAGTATTATAAAGATGACTTCTCAATAAGAGATAGCATTGACAACAGAGGGAAAGAATGATATAATGAGTACGAAATGGGATGGCAAATCTAGGCCAAGTAATAAGGCCTATGAAGAAAGCTGGAATAGAATATTTAAGACTAATCCAGTAGCCAAAGAAGTTAGAACTTCAAAATATAAACCAAAAGTGGTTAAACCTAAAAAAGGTAAAGGTAGTTTTAAAAGAAAGAAAAGTGAAGTAATAGATACATGGCAATGGACATAAGGATATAATATGGATTATGAAGAAATGGAAAAAATGTCTTTAGAAGAATCTAAAAGACAAACAAAATGGCGTAAAGAAGAAGGTAAAAATATGCTACGACCATTTACATTTGACGAAAAGAAACTTTTATGGGACGGTTTAAGAGAAGACAATAAGACCTTACATGAATTAGCTATGGAAGGCTTCAATGAAGAACAAACATTAAGAAGAATAGAAGAAAGAGAATCTGAGTAGGTGATACATAAATTAAGATTACCTGATGAAGTTATAACAGAGATAGAGAATTGGAAGGTAGAGTGTGATAAGATTAAGAACTCACCTTTAAAAGGATTAAAAGAACACGATAACATTGGTACTAAAACAAATGCTTACCAATGTAGTGTACCGTCTAGTCTAATAGCAGATAGTTATTGGTTGGCGTTTACTTTGAGAGCTTGTGCTGAACTATTTGGTGGTGACCATAGAAACTACTTTATGAGAAAGTGGGACGGACATTTTGATGGCTATGATATATGGATAAATTATTCTTATAAAGGTAATTATAATCCAACACATAATCACGCTGGTAGAATATCTGGTGTGATATACTTAAACAATGAAGATGAAACGATTTTTACAGAATCTAAATATAGATACAAAGGGAAAAAAGGTGATATGATATTGTTCCCTGCTAATACACTACACGGTGTAGATAAACAAACAAAAGAATATGAAAGAATAACCTTTGCTTTCAATATAGAGTACAAGCATCCAGTATTAGCTGAAGATGAACATATATTACAAAAACTAATAACAGGAGTAAATAATGGCTGAATATAATAGAAAAAATATGTTAGAAGCATTAGAAGAACATGCTAAAGGACATATTGAAAAGCATAAAATGAATGTAGAGATTGCATTAAAAAATAGTATGATGATTGGGGAACACCCTGATGTAATGGAATCAATAGAAAAAGAATTAAAAGTAATTGCTGAGTATGATGACCAATTAGATGTTATCAAAAAATACTTCAAGCAAGATCCTTTGAAACCAATTAGTTAATGCCAATATATACATTTTACAATAAGAGAAGTAAAAAGGAATGGGACGATATGATGACCATATCTGAAATGGAAGAGTATCTTGCGAAGAATAAACACATAACGCAGGTCCTTCAACCCATAAATATAGTAAGTGGTGTACAAGGTATGGGAACATACAAGTCCGACAGTGGTTGGAAAGATAATATGAGTAGAATTGCTGAAGCACACCCTAATAGTCCACTTGCTGCTAGATATGGAAAAAAAGATATAAAAAAAATTAAGACAGAACAAGCAATGGCAAAGAATAGAAGAAGAATAAGAGGAAAAAAATAATGGCAGATATACCAGATTACATGCGAGGGTTTGACCTTAATGAAGATTGGGGTATAACTCCAGTATCAAGTATACCTAAAGAAGAATCAAAACCTACAATAGACAAAAAAGATATTGAAAAGATCGGTCAAAGTACCAACCTAGAAATAGCTAAAGTAAAGAATGATGTATCTTCTATAAAGTCTATGATGAATGAAATTATGCAGATAGTTGCAGAGAAAGATACAATTACAAAAGAAATTAGTAATGCTGATGTTGAAAAAAGATTTAAAGACATTGAAAAAATAGTATTACCGTTTTTATATAATTTAAGTAAAAGTGAGGAACCTTATATTCATTGGCCAAATAGAGGACCAATCATTAAGGCACAAATTGAAAATCTACTTAAACTAACAAGGAACAACAAATGAAACTAAGCAACAACTTTTCGCTTAAAGAAATGACTGCTTCTCAAACAGCAGACAGACACGGTATTAGTAATAATCCTAGCGAGGACCATATGGATAATTTAAAAAAACTATGTGAGAATATACTACAACCCATAAGAGATCATTATGGTAAAGTAGTATCAGTATCTAGTGGCTACCGTTCACCCGAACTATGTGTAAAAATTGGTTCAAGTTTAAAATCACAGCACGCCAAGGGCCAGGCGGCGGACTTTGAAATATTTGGTTTGGCAAATGCTGAACTAGCAAAATATATCATAGATACTTTAAATTTTGACCAGTTGATATTGGAATTTCATAATCCAGAGGAACCTAATAGCGGTTGGATTCATTGCTCATATAAGAATGATGAAGACAATAGAAAACAAGTATTAAGAGCATACAGAAATGATGATGGTAAGACGGTATATGAGCCGTATGACCCTAGTTGAGCTGTTGAAACTCTTAATAATGAACAAGTAAAAGATAGAGAAAACCTTATATCTAAAATGATGGATTATAGGTCTATTTAAACATTGACAAATGGCCAATATTATGATATATTATAATGATACAATAAATGAAGGTGAAATATTATGGCAAAAAAAGAATTTAAATTTATAGACAATTTAGACACAAGCAAACTCCCAAAAACTGTTGGTAAAAAAGTAGATGGTTTTCGTTTCTATGATATAGACGGAAAGGCATATCCATCAATAACTACTGTGTTAAGTATCCGTTCCAAAGAAGGAATAGAGAAGTGGCGTAATAGTATTGGTGAGAAAGTTGCTAATTGGGAAATGGGTAGAGCAGCTCGTAGAGGTAAAGCAACTCACACTTTAGTAGAACAATATATTAAGAATGAAACTCCCTCTATCAGAGATGTATTACCATTAGGATTATTCAGATTACTTAAACCATACATTGATCAGATTGATAATATACATTGTTTAGAAACAATTATGTATAGTAAACAATTAACAATAGCTGGTCAAGTTGACTGTATCGCAGAATACAATGGTAAGTTATCAGTAATAGATTTTAAAACAGCTAACAAAGAAAGAAAAGAAGATTGGATTGAAAACTACTTTTTACAAACCACAGCATATGCTATTATGTATGAGGAGTTATTTGGAAAGAGTATAGATCAAATCGTTATTTTACTTGCTGCTGAAGATGGTACTGTACAATCATATACTAGAGATAAGAAGGAATATGCTGACAAACTAGGTACAGCCATACAAGATTTTTATAAATATTACGAAGAGCAAAATAAAGATAAAGTAAGCAAATAGATTTCTAAGCGCCCAAATATCGCAGATGAAAGGGCTTTATGAAAAATATATTAATAAGTATAATTTTTGGTCTGTTTGCGTTATCCGCATTGGCAGACCATGATACAACACCAGGTGGAGTATATTTCCAAGATGTGCCTGCACTGTGTGGTACACCTGAAAAGATACAAGCATATATTAACCATGAGGATATGGCGCCATTGTATCTTTCATTAGGAAGAGAAGGAATGACGCCAGAAGGTGAAGCAGTCTATATGATGACTATTATGGTCAATCCTGAAATGACAGAAACAATGTCAATAATTGATGTACCTAGTGGAACAGAAAGATGTATATTATATCATACATTTGACCTAACGAAGGTTGACAAAAGCGAATAAGTGTGATATATTATAATGAGTTGCAACAATGTTGGTGAAAGCTAGCGTGAGTAGCCAATATTAAATTATTAAAGGAGTTATAATGACAGATAGTGAAGAAAAACAAAGAGCGTTAGACGCAAGTATGGAAAATGAAGCTAGTCCACCAACCCCAATGGTGCAGATTTCATTAAAAGAATACGACAAATTAAAAGACAAACAGCACTACATAACAGATAAAGGTCTAATTGATATTATTGATAATATGGAAAGATTATTAAGAGCTTTAAGAAAGCATATAGTTAGATCGGACTTCAATGAATAGTAAAGAATTTAGTATTGAGATTGAAAAGATGGTAAAAGAAAAAAGAATTTCTTACATGGACGCTGTATTACATTATTGTGAAACAAATGATATAGACCCAGGTACAGTATCTTCATTAATTTCAAAATCACTAAAAGAAAAAATACAAGTAGAAGCAATTGATTTAAGATTGTTAAATACTCCAAAGGGTGGTATACTACCAATTTAATATGTATGGAGGTTTTGATGTTTATAAAGTTTACCTTGGTGTCAAGCTACATTTTACATCAAAGACTTATGACTATATCAAATATGGTGGTAAAGTCAATGCATCATTGGATAGTTTTACTAAAAGAAAGGATAGATACTTTTTTCACAAATTAAGTACAAGATATGGACAAGATAATATATGTGATTTCTTTGTTGCTAACTTTCTTTCAGATCGTAAGAGATGGATTGGTAATCTGTTGGAAAATGATGGTAGAACTGTTTACTTGGATTATAAAAAAAGGAAAGAGTCATTTGCCTATCACTTTAGAAGCGATTGCGTACTTCTTAATGATGACATTTATGATAAGCGTATTTCTTTTGATAACGCTTTTAGAAGTCCTAAAGGTCAGCATCCTAGAGTGCTACAACTTCTTATTCAAAAAAAATTTAGTTGGCAGACTGCGGTTGTGTTTGATCACTTCTTATCGTTTGTTAAGAATTGGGACAAGGAAATTAAAGAAAAGTTTGTATGGCCTGAAATCTCATCTACGATTACCAGATTAAAACCATTTATAAACTTTAATGCAACAGAATGTAAATTGATTATGAAAGATGTTTTTGTAAATGAATCCAAATAGTATCATACCATTATTCTCTACTCCACTATATCATACTCAAACTGATTATGTTATGGAAACAAAAGAGTTTGAAAGACTAAACAAAATAGAATGGTTTGAGCCAGGTCCAGATGACGATAAAGTATCTGTCGTATCTAATTCACAACAGTTTTTCAAAGACTATGACTTTAAAGAGTTAGAAAATGTTATAGAAAAACATAAGAATTTTTATGTAGATGAAGTGTTAGGTATGAAGAACAACTTTACTATGACACAGAGTTGGGTAGCAAAAACTAAAAGAGGCAACTCACACCCACCACATGACCACAAGAATTGTATTTTTAGTGTAGTGTATTATGCTAGATGTTATAGTGGCGATTTAGTATTAACAACTAGAAATAATTTTATAGAAGATAAATGGAATTTAGATTTTAATTACAAGTTTACTAGAAACATATTTAATAGTACGAGTTATAATTGTAAAGTTAAGACAGGTGATATTGTTATTATACCAGGTCATGTAGAACATATGACAACACAAAACGATAGTGATTTTGAAAGATATATAGTTGGTGCTAACTATTTTATATCTGGTGGTATAGGACAAGAAAAGAAAGTCACAAAAATGGAGTTATCTATTAATGAGTGAAAAAGAGATGACAGAACAGGAAGTTAGAGATGAATACAAAGCACAAAGAAAAGATAAAGTCTTTGCTCAATGCTGGCCTGCTAACAACGAAGCATTTTACGAATGGTGTAGTCAATATGTGGACTATCAACACATAAGGAAAAAGAAATGAATTTATTTGCTATAGGTAATGGACAAAGTAGAAGTCCAATAGATTTAATTAAATTAAGACCACATGGAAAGATTGTTGGTTGTAATGGTTTGTATAGAGATTTTGCGCCAGATATATTATGTGGCGTTGATCACGCAATCATGCACGAGATATATCATAGTGGTTATTGTGATAAACATGAAACTTGGTTAAGAAATTGGACTAAATTACCAGCGCAGATGTTTGAACAAACAGTTTTCAATATGGAGCCAGATGTACAAAAAGAAGTTGACAAATACTTTGACGCATTGAAGATGAATGAGAGAGGTGATAAACAACAGTTTGTATTCCATGGTTCAGCTATATCTGGTAAAGTTGCTATCATAAAAAGATACAAAGACAATCCAGAAATAATTAAACGAGAAATAAACAATATGGCTTGTTATGTAAGTTGGATTGGACCAGATGATAAATCACATAGTTTAGATGATTTAATACCAGAAGTATTAAGAGATAGAGGTTGGGCGTGTGGCGCCACTGCTGGTTTAGTAGGATTGACAAGATTTAAAGATACAGATAAAATTTATTTAATTGGCCATGACTTATATTCAAACGATACTAAAATTAATAATATGTACAAGGGAACAAGATGTTATGGCGTAAATGAGGCACCACCTATACCAGGTAGTAATTGGATTAGTCAATGGAATCATCTAATGGCTGAGTTTCCTAAAGTCAAGTTTATCAAAGTCAATCCACTGGGTATGAAAGGCGATATAAACGAAAGAGTATCAAAAGAGATACACGAATGGTCAAAGAATAAGAATATATCATATATGTCATTTAAAGAGTTTAATGAGGAGTTTAAATTAGGGTTGACAAATATCTAATAATATGGTATAATGAGGGTAATATGTTTGATGGAATTATATACAAAACTTTAAATAAGATTATAGAGTTAATAGAACGATATAAAGCATATAGAATAAGAAAGTCATTACCTAAATCTGCTTACAACGAACAGGCGAAATCAAAAAGTCTAAAAAAGTGGGTAAAACAAAATGAGAACTCTTATAAATAATAATGATTCCGATTATATAGGAAACACAAAAACAACGAATACGAAAATACATACAAGGAGATAATACAATGGATTTCGAATCACTTAAACAGTCAAGCTCAAACTTTGACAAACTTACTAAGGCTATTGAAGCCAATCTCGGCACCGAGAACAAAGATCAAAACAAATCAAAATACCAAGACGACAGATTTTGGAAACCAGAGTTAGATAAAACTGGTAATGGTTATGCTGTCATTAGATTTTTACCTGCAGTTGAAGGTGAAGACTTACCTTGGCAAAGAGTATGGTCACATGCATTCCAAGATGTTGGTGGCTGGTACATTGAAAACTCACTAACTACACTAGGCCACAAAGACCCTGTGTCAGAAGAAAACACTAGACTTTGGAATACAGGTTTAGATAGTGACAAAGAAATTGCTAGAAAGAGAAAAAGAAAATTATCTTACTACGCAAATATATTAGTACAATCAGATCCAAAGCATCCTGAGAATGAGGGCAAAGTATTCTTATTCAAATTCGGTAAAAAGATATTTGATAAGATTACAGAAGCAATGCAACCCGCATTTGAAGATGAGAAACCAGTCAATCCTTTTGACTTTTGGAAAGGCTCTAACTTCAAATTGAAGATTAGAAAAGTTGACGGTTATTGGAACTATGACAAGTCTGAATTTGAGGCTGTGTCAGCTGTTGCTGAAGATGACGCTAAGATCAAGTCAATTTGGGGACAACAACACCCTCTAAAACCATTTCTTGCACCCGATAATTTTAAAACCTATGACGAACTCAAAGAGAAACTGAATAGGACGATTACAGGTGTACGAAGCACAACTACTGCTGATAAAGTAGACCTCCCACCTCAAACAGCAGCTAGTGTGAAAAGTAATGAAGCCACTACTACTCCGGCAGCTAGTGAAGACGATACTTTATCGTATTTTAGTAAATTAGCTGAGGAAGAGTAATTTCTCTCTCGCTTCAATTAACTTGAAAGGGCGGCTGAAAGGCCGCCTTTTTTTTATATAAATATTAGCATATGGCTATATCAATATTAGACCCACTAAAGGATAAACAAGGCGGCATACGAAAAAGTGTTGACTGGTATAAGAAAAATGTTGCTCAACTAGCCGATAGAATTACTGCTAGAAAACTAATGTCTAGTGGAAAACTAAATGGTATTCCTAGTAAAGGAAGATTAAATATGTTCTTTTACGACCCTAAATATAAGAAGACATTACCTTTGTATGATACATTTCCACTTGTATTACCATTGGAAACAATACCAGGTGGTTTTATGGGTATCAACTTTCACTACATACGACCGGTACAAAGAATAAGTCTATTGAATAATTTACAAAGATTTGCTACTGGTGGAATGGCAAAGAGTACAAGAATTGATGCAACCTATGACGGAGTTAAGAATGTAGGTATTGCTAAGAATACTATTAAGAAATATTTGTTTGGCCATGTAAGGTCAAGTTTTTTAAGAGTAGATTTTGATGAGGCAGCATTGGCAGTAATGCTACCTGTACAACAATTTAGAAAAGGGCAACCATACTAATGAAACTAATAAAGAAGATCATATCAAAAATTTTTGGCATTAAACAATGTCAATGTAAGGACAAGTAATGGCTATTTTAAGAGGTGGTAAAAGAATTGGTGGATACGATATAAGAATTGGTTTACCAAGAGATAGATCACTTGACAATGTGGAAAGAGACCCACGATTAAGACAAAAAGCTGGTGGTAATCCTGAAACTACTATGGGTAGATTTCAAGCTTATGTAAATGAGGGTGAAGGATTTGCTCGTAAGGCTAGGTTTTATACAGAATTTTTCTTACCAAGAGGATTATCTTTTGGTGGAGGTATAGGTGGTGAAGATACAGCAGTTCAAGTAAAAGGAACTGGAGAAGGTATAGAATCATTTACAATGTCAGAAGAACTACAAGCAGTACACAATGCGAATGGTAAAAGAGTTAGAGCATTTTGTGCTGAAATATCTATGCCAAATAGAGAAGTAGTGACAAAAGAAGTTAGACATGGAAACGCACCCGCTAGAAACCATGTAGTAGATTTTAACTCATCAGATATAACTGCAACTTTTTACCTAGATAAATTTATGAGAGAAAGAAGTTATTTTGAAATGTGGCAACAAGCAGCATTTAGTACAAAGTCATTTAATAAAAATTACTACGATAATTATGTATCTGATATGAATATATTTGCGTTAGGAAGTTATGCTAGCAGACAAGAGCGTGATGATGTCACATATGCAGTTAAATTATTTGATTGTTATCCAAAAAATATTAGTGCAGTTGAATTTTCACATGAAACAAATAATGTACAAACATTTCAGGTGACATTTGGATTTAGATATTGGGTTAATTACTTTATTGACAAAGCAGGACAAATAGAATTAGGACAATCAGAATTTGGAACACCAGAAGTAAAAACTGCTGGTGGACTATTTGGTGGATTATTAGGAAGACTACCACCGGAATTGAGAAGAGCTGGGCGTGATGTTCTTAACGATTTAAGAAGAAGAGCGCCAATAGGTAGAATAACTGGTGGTAGAGTATTCCCACCATTTAAGATACCACCGTTAAATTTATAATATAATAAAGGAGTAAATTATGGCATTGCCTAAAGTGGAAGCACCACAATATGAATTGACTTTACCATCGCAAGACACAAAAGTAAAGTATAGACCGTTTTTAGTAAAAGAAGAAAAGATATTACTAATGGCTATGGAATCTCAAAAAGAAGCTGAGATTTATGAAGCAACAAAACAAATAGTTAATACTTGTACTTTTAATTCTTTAGATGTAGAAACCTTACCAATGTTTGATTTAGAATATATCTTTTTAAACATAAGAGCAAAGTCGGTAGGTGAAGTATCAAAGTTTAAAGTTTTATGTCCAGATGACAAAAAAACTTATGCTGATGTTGAGATTGACTTAACAAAAGTAAATGTACAAGTAGATGATGACCACACAAATAAAATTGTTGTGGACGAGAGTAGAAAATTAGGTGTAGTGATGAAGTATCCAACGATGCAGGTATTAAAGTCAGGCACAAATATAGACAACGCTAATATGGAACAAGTATTTAATATGTTAGCCACTTGCGTTGATCACATATTTGAGGGCGAAAAAATATATCCAGCAAAGGACAGTACGACAAAAGAAATTAAAGAGTTTTTTGAAAGTTTATCGCAAGAAAGCTTTGCTAAAATTAAGAAATTTTTTGACACGATGCCTAGAGTTAGACACGAATTTGAAGTGACTAACCCTACAACAAAAGTGAAAAGTAAAGTCACTTTAACTGGACTTAACGATTTTTTCGAATCTGCCTCGCCCATAATAGCCTAGAGGCCTATTTTGAAGTCAATTTTGCGTTATTACATCATCATAAATATAGTTTAAGTGAAGTAGAGAATATGTTGCCTTGGGAACGAGATATATATGTTCAAATGCTAATTAATCATATTAAAGAAGAAAACGAAAGACGATCTAGGGAGAATAAATGATACAAAAAATTAAAAATATATTTGGATCAGGTTGGTCTGGTATTAAATATGGCATAAAACAATTATGGCATTTTATAGAGGTAGAAATACCTGAATTACTTTCTAATTGGAGAGCAGTACCAAGACTTATGATGATAGCATATGCTTATGCTTTCATGGAAGTTATAACTTGGTTTATGGCATTAGAAGCACCTAACAACGCACAAGCAGGTTTAGTATCTGTTGTAGTTGGTGCAGGCGCTGGTTGGTTTGCGATATATGTAAATGGTAAACCATCTAAAGTAAAAAATAAAGACTAATGATAACAGAAACAGAATTAAAAAACATAATGAAAACAGCAGTGTCGTCTGTAATGGCGACAGTGTCTGCTGGAAACAAAACTATCATATCACCAACTGAAGTAAGAACTATTGCTACACAAATAGCAAAAGATGCTGAGAGTGGTAGTATTGATAGATTTGAAACTGCACTAATGAAAACAGAAAATGTTTTAGATAAATTAGGTGTTGATTTAAAAGATTTTAATTCTGGTCTAGCAAAAACATTAAAAGAAACAAAAGAACAAAGAGATATTAAGATTGCTGAAGTAGAAGCACTCAGATCAAGTAATATAGTTGCTGAGGTTAAAGCTGATAAAAAAGGCAGAGAGTTTATGTATGAAACTCACATACTTACTAAAAAAGAAATAGCAGACAGAAAAGACTTATTAGAAAAAAATAAGGAACTAGCGAGTGATAGAGAGAAACAGATTATTGCTAGAATGAACGAACTGTTATCGCAAGAAAAACTTTCTAACAAAGATAAGAAAGAAATAGTAGAAGGTGAGAAACAAATACAAGCTGACAAGTTAAAACTACAAGCAGAAGAAAAAATATTGTCACCATTATCAGGTGATGGTGATATGAATTTAGGACCTACTAGTACATTTTACGAAGAATTAAAAGCACCATTTATTGCTGTTGGTGATGCGTTTATGTCAATAGGTGACCTTGGTAAAGACATTATGAAGATTGGTAAGTTTTTTGCTGATGGTGGTTTGATGAAAGGTTTAAAAAGTTTTAAAAAGGGTATAATGGCTATAGGTAAATTCTTTATGTCAACTAAAGTATTGATAGGTATTGCAATCGTTGGTGTACTCGCTAGCATATATTACTTTAGAGATCAAATTAAAGCTATTGGTAAATTCATAGTTGGTATTCCAGGTTTTATTATGAAAGGTTTGACAAAAGTATTTACTATGTACACAGATTTTTACAAGACAATGATAAATGCTGTTATCAAACTTATTAACAAAATACCAGGTGTCAATATAGGTTTGCTTGAAACTTCTTCTATGAAAAAAGAAAGAGAAGAAGGAGAGAAACAAGAAAGAATTAAAAAAGGTGCAGAAGAATATTCTGATGCTGGTGAAGTAAATACAAAAAGTGGATTTATAGATAAAGGTGGATTTTTAGAACCAATAAGAGAACAAGATACTGGATTTAGCGATAACGCAGGTATGGGTAATGAACAATCTAATATTGTTTATGACAAAGGTACCCAATCAGCTATACTAATGAATAGACAAGTTGTTGGAGACCAATTAAGAGGAACAGGCGAAACTGGAACAGGTGATGCGTCAACTGCTAAAACTTTATTCCAATCACAGAAACAAAGTAAGATGTATGATACTGGTGAAGTTCCACCTGTAATATTAAATAATACTAATCAATCAAATGTAAGCTCTAGTGGTACTAGTGTCGTAGGATTTGTACAAAATAAGAATGTTGACGATACTTTTATTAATTTAAGTAATGCAATGCCTTAATCAATAAGGCCCTAAATCTTTCTCAGTAATCAATTTAAATATGGCATTATTATCATCACAATACGCTTGTGCTGCTTTCCATTTAGCTTGATTTTTTACATACTCAAAACTCTCACGCATATACGCTTTAGTTTTCTTTTTAGTAGGCTTAGGTGGTTTACATTGACGAGATGGTTTAATCTCTATGATAAACTTTTTGTCTTTAATAGTCTTCACAATGAAATCAGGATAGTATCTATGGTACTTTTTATCAATAGGATTAAAATATCTGATAGATAATTCTTCACTAGCCCAATTAATTATGTCTGGATTACGGTCACAATGTAGCATAAACTTACGCTCTAATAGTGAACGATACACAATTTTAGATGGGTCACCCACATATTTTTTAGGGTTTGATGGGCGATATAAACCTTGATATGATTTCCTCATGGTGTTATAAATATATTCATTACAAGGATATTTAGATGGCTTTTACAAACAAGGTTTCAAACATAATAAAAGGGGCGATTGCCAACACTATTACTAATTCTATTGGTAATATGGCAAGTAATTTAATGAGTGGTCAAACACAATCTACTAAGGTTGCGGCTAAACTACTAAACAAGTCACCTTTAGAGATAGAAAATATTAATCCAACGTCACATATGAAAGAGAATCCATATTCATATGGTACAGTATTTTATCCACAAGAAACAGCAAATTTAGGGGAAGGACATTATGTAATATTTGATGTCATAATGCACAACTCATCAAAATTCAAATCAACTAATTTTAGTAGTAATAAGATTGCTACTAATACAAATAATCTAGTTGGTGAAACAGGATTTAATAATCAAGGTAAGTCTGTTAGTCAAATCAAAGCTTTAAAGTTTGCTGAAGCAAGAAAAATAAATCCTAAATCAGGACTAAATGAAAAGACACCATCACATAGTTATATAAGTGATAGTATAATATTATACACACCAGCTGCTTCATTGAAGTTTAACTATGGCACTACATACGATACGCCTGCCACTGGTATCGCTGGTCTAATAGGACAAGGAATAGGTGACTTTAGAGATACAAAAGGATTTGTAGAGAAATTAAAATCAATGGGTAGTGTCGGTGGTGACGCTGTAAAACAAATTGGTAGAAAGGCACTATTTGGTGCTGCTAGTTTGATACCAGGGTTTGATGGTGCAGAAGCGGCATACGATAAAGCACTTGGACAAGCTGTTAACCCACAGATGGAAGTTGTATTTCAATCTGTACCATTTAGAGAGTTTGCTTTTCCATTTGAGTTTGCACCTAAAAACCCAGCAGAAAAAGATAGCATACACAAAATTATTAATATGTTCAAGTTTCATATGTTGCCTGAGTATCAAGGAACAACAAAAGGTTATTTCAATACACCATCAGAATTTCAAATAACTTATATGTACAGAGAAGGTATAAACTCATACATACCACGAGTGAGTAGGTGTGTATTAAAAAATATGGAAGTTGATTACGCACCTGAAGGTGTTATTTCTTCTTTTATACCAGATGAACAAGGTGCTGCGCCAACATTGGCTACAGTTAACTTGTCTTTCCAAGAGACAGAAATAATGACAAAAGAAAGAGTATCAGACGGTTTCTAATTATGTATTTTACTAAATTTCCAACAGGTAATTACGATATAAAAGGTGACGGCAATCAAAAGGTTGTGACTGATTTATTCAGAAGAATAAAAGTCAGAAGTAAAGTTGTTAATGAGGCTTCGTTGTATGACACATACGATATACCAAATGGTGAAAACCCTGAAGACACAGCATTTAAACACTTTGGTGATCCTGAATTACATTGGGTTATATTATTAACAAACAATATCACAGATAGATATTATGGTTGGCCATTAACAAACCAAGACTTTGAAACATTTATCACAGACAAATATTCTAATCCAGATGGTATACATCACTATGAATTAACACAATCAAGTGGACCACAAAAAGGTAATGGTCCAGATGACTATTCACATAAGATAGAAGTTAACAGTACAGAACCTGGTGCTGAATCAGTATCCAATAGAGAATACGAACAAAGATTACAAGATGAGAAAAGAACGATTAAATTATTACAACCTGGTTTCTTAGGTATATTCATGCAAGAGTTTGAGAAGCTTATTACGAAGTAGTGAAAAATGTACAATGATATTAATACAGAACAACTAAACAGAGCTGGACAATATTCTCTTTCAGATGTCCAATTAGTTTCATATCAATCAACAGAAGGCCAGAATAGACCTAAGCGTATTAGTGTCAGATCATTGGTGACTGAGTTGAACATATATGAAAGTTTAAACAACAAAACTCTATCAGGCAATATTGTACTCACAGACGCACAAAATGTTGCCAATCACTTACCACTTACAGGATTTGAAGAAATAGAATTTAAACTATTTACACCAGGTACAAGTAGAGCATTTGATTTCACTACACAGACTGGCCATCCTATGAAGATATACAAAATATCTAATAGACAAGGACTTAACCCTCGTACACAAATCTATGTACTAAACTTTGCTAGTAAAGAAATGGTAGTCAATGAACAAGTCAAAGTTAAGAACGCATTTGAAGACAGTATTGACAACAGTGTTTTAAAAGTAGTAAGAAACAATTTAGATAGCGACAAGACATTAATCATAGAAGAAACAAAAGGTATTCGTAAATTTGTTATACCAAGACTGAGACCATTTGAAACAATAGATTTATTATGTAAGTCAGCACACAGTAAGAAACATCACACACCAGGTATGATGTTCTTTGAAAATGCGTTAGGATTTCACTTCAAATCATATGAGAGTATGTTGGCGAGTACAGACACATCAGCACGACCAGTGGTGGCGCTATATCGTCCTATGCCGGCGAATATACGAGATGCAAGAGGTAATAGGAATGTAATCAAAGAGATGCAGACAGTCAGAGGCTTTCAAATCAATAGTCAATTTGATACACTAAAGAATTTAAGAAACGGTATCTATAACAGTAAAGTAGTATCGCATGACGCATTTAACAAAACATTTAAAGAAACAGATTTTGATTATCTAACAGAGTATCCTAAGTCATTTCATACAGAACATGATGGGAGTGGTAGTAAGTCAGATGGTAAAGGTATACTTCCGTTCTTCAATTACAAACAAGGCAACTCGTTTAGTGATTTTCCCGAAGGCACATTATACTTTCTCAGTGATACAGCAAAGATACATAACAACGCAGAGATGCCAGATTATTTTGACACCATGCCAAAACGATTAAGTCAAAAGCTATCATTTGAAACAATGAATATATCAATAGATGTTCCAGGATTTACTGGAGTTTCATGTGGTGATTTAGTTGCGTTTGAAATGCCAGCATACGAACCAATGGGAAGAGATAATCCATACGATAACGACCCTTTCCTATCTGGCAGATACCTAGTCAAATCAATACGACATAGCATAGACACAGTAAACGATTACCATGCGATGAACATAGAGATGATCAAAGATGCCGTTAAAGAACCATATCCACAAGAGGATTTAGATGTACTGTCTGAGAGAAACAACAAAGACAGATTAAACATATTACAATACGATTTAGATGAGACCATACTCAAAGACCAGGGAGATGAGGTATAATGAAAGACACTCCGAGAATCGCTGTAGAATCGCTGCTAGCGTATGTAGGAACGACTATAAGCGGTGGCTATGAGAGGATAGATAACTAACAACATGAAAGATAGACTTTCACAATATAAGAGAATGATAATGAATATTAAAGAAGAAATTAAGACAATCATAGATGACTACTCATTTGCTTCAGCAGAGGCCAATGAGAGAAACAAGTACAATGGGTTCTTTAAAGGACACCGAGGCACTGATAGCTCTTGGAACCATGTAAAACACCCTTGTTTACTTAAAGTTAAGGGCCTTCTTGCGAGTCTTAAATTGATAAACAACAAAGATAATACATATAGCTAACCTTGCGTGTGCTTTCGCTAAATGCTATTAAATGGCGTAAAGCCAGTGTATTAAAACAAAAGGTATATCGGAAAAAATAAAATGATTAATGACAAATTTTTAGGACACAATGGCTTTCTGTGGTTCGTTGGTGTAGTAGAAGATAGGCAAGATCCTGAGTACGCAGGGAGAGTTAGACTGAGAGCTCTTGGCCATCACACAAGCAATCAAAGTATTCTTCCGACAGCTGACTTACCTTGGGCGCAAGTTGTTCTTCCTATTACAAGTTCAGGTATAAGTGGATTAGGTCAAACGCCACTAGGTCTAGTAGAAGGCTCTTGGGTGTTTGGATACTTTAGAGATGGCGATACGAAACAAGAACCATTAGTCATAGGTTCTTTACCAGGGAAGCCATCGGAGCTGGCTGGCGCTGGTGGATTCTATGATCCCAATCGTATATATCCCAAGTACAAGAATGAGCCAGATGTTAACCGATTAGCTATTAATGACGAGAACAATCCACATCTATCATTGACATTAAGACAATCAACAAGATTAACTGGGATAGCCACAGCTGACTTCAATACATACACAGCTGCCGATGGAAGTATAGTAGCCGCTAGTGATGGCGACACATTTGACCAGCCGGCGATACCCTACAACGCTGTCTATCCTTACAATCATGTCTATGAGAGCGAGAGTGGACATATAAGAGAATTTGATGACACGAATGGCTATGAGAGAATATACGAGAGCCATCGTACAGGTACCAGCTATGAGATAGACAAGGATGGCAACAAAGTAGAAATAGTCAAAGGGGATTCATATGATTTAGTGAGTTCTAATAAGAGAGTACAAATAGCTGGCCAATCTGACATTACAATAGATGGACGCCACAAGCTGTTTATCAATAAGTCTAATACAGAGAATAACCACTATGATATACAGATTGGCGCCGGCGCTAACATCAATATCCAAGTAGACAGTGGTGATGTTAATATACACACAGTACAAGGCAAGATGAATCTAAATGCTGGTGGTGACTACAATTTAAAAGTTGGTGGCAATATGAATGTCGTAGTAGAAGGAAATATCAGTGAAACTGTTGAAGGAAGCAAGACAAGCAATACCACTGGCGCCGTTGTTCACAGAGGGGCAACAATAGATTTAAATCCTTAAGATTGCTCAGTATATAGAAAAGGCCTTATGTAAAGCTGTTGCTAACCTTAATCTATAAATGTAATAACAACTTTAAGGTATATATCAAAGGGGTGGCACTAAGCTGGAGTTCAATGCTGGCAATCAATACAATTTTTTTTTTCGTTATATTTTTGAGTGCTGTAGGATTGACTATATATTACAAACCTGATATAATACATATATGATAAGCGACATATTTAAAACATCAATATACACTACGGTCTTTGATCATCTAAACAATGAAGCGATGGTGAAACATTGTATAGAATACAAAAGGGACAATCCAAGTGTTGAAATATCTAATGACGGTGGTTATCAAAGTGAAGCGCTATCCGGCATTCATCTCCCATTAAATGAATTGTTTAAAGACATTGATTATACTTGTAATGCGTATTGTCAAAGACTTGGAATGAAAATGCCAACAAAGATAGACAATCTATGGATTAACATTAATCCTCCTGGTTCTTATAATATTGAACACAGACACCCATTGTCGTTAATCTCTGGTGTGTTCTATCTCAGTGTTCCAAAGAATAGTGGTGGTCTTGTTTTTACAAATCCGATTGATAAGTTTGATATGTTCTTTGGTAAGAATGTTGTGGATAATTACACGCCTTACAATAGTGCGTGCCACGAGTTTAAACCTGTGAATAATGAGTTAGTGCTGTTTCCGTCTTTTCTGTCGCACAGAGTGATGACAAACAAATCTGATAGCGATAGAATATCATTAGCGTTTAATTGTGTTCCCATTAAAGAATAGTCCAGAGTTTCGGAAACTTATACATATCCATGTTAAGTGGTCTCAGGGAACCATAGAGTCACTAAATAATCATACAGTTAATACTACTGGAATAACAAGCGAAGTTCACATCACAGCAGCGATTTAAGTATATACCAAAAGAAACCACGGATATGTTTAAACGAAATAATAAGCGCAATACTCAGAACGATAAGAAAAAACATCTAGCCCGACTCAAGCGTCTAGCACCTAAAGTGCCAGATTATACTTGTCCCGATATAGACTTTGTGATGGACAGAATAGAGAAGTCAAGTAAAGCAAAGAAAGTAATACCAAGAGCGTCTTTGAAAGTGATATTAAGAAAACTTGAAAGATTAAGAATACAGAATGAGAATATAAGATATTTGGGAAAATACTGGTATGGTAAGTTTAAAGACTACTTTCTTTTTCCAGATAAGAGATAGAGCACCTGTTCCTAGCGACTCGAAAAAATAGCGAGATTTCTCTGTTGACTTTTCTCTAAATATAGTATAGAGTGGAATTATGTTAAAACAACAGTTAGAAAAGTTAGACTTCTATAAAGGGGTAAAGTTTGAGGTTAAGGGTAAACAGTTGTTTGCTCGTTCTAAGGATAGAACATCATTACAAGAACAAACCGAGAAGTATTTTAAAAGATTAAAGATAAGTTATTCACCTCGTAAGAAAGCAACTGAATTGAATGTCACAGGCGCTAGTCAAGTATTAGTGTTTAAACCTATGGCAGCGAAAGGTGCGGGTGGTCTAAAGTTTGAAGATCAAATAATCAATGATTTAAACAATTGGTTTAAAGGTGCTGAATATGATGAGTTAAAACACCCTGACACCATAAAACAACTGATTAAGACTTTACGATACAAACAAGACAGTACATATTACGCTAAAGGTGTGGGTTCAGAAAACACTCGTAGACCACCTACTTTTACAAAAACAAAAGCAACCGTCACTAACAATAGCAAAGGTAAAGTATCTGATGTTAATATCTACAATAAAAATAATCGTGTACTACATCATCTATCTTTAAAATTTAGTAATTCGTTTTACATCTATAATGCTACTGTAATTAATTACTTTAAATCTCCAACTGCAAGTGTAAGAACAATGATTAATGAGTTCTTTGGTTTTGATGGTGTAAGAATGGGTAAAGCATTTGGTAAAGAGTATATGGCAAAGACACCAAAGAATTATAACTACTCAGCTATATTGACAAGATTTAAAGATTTATTAATACAATGTTTAGGACCTGATATTGTATTAGTATTGAAAGTAGGACAAGGCAATAATCATATTGATAATATAAAAGGGTTCGGTCATAAGATTTCATTATCTGGTTTAACTAAAGACAGTTATGGTTATGCTGAAACCGGTGTAAGAAAATATAACTTCATACGATTTAAAGCAATGGTCAATGGTCATAGTTATGATATTGATTTTCAATTTAGAGGTACTACATCTACTGATACTGGACCTCGTTATTTAAGGATACTATTCAAAGCAAAGTAATACTAAATAAAAGTAAACTTTGTGACAAAGAAATCAAAGTCTTTATATCGTAGCGAATACGATTCATTTCAACCAAACAATCCTCTCACCATTTATTTCCTTAAGCTAATTGAGAAACCTATAAATAGTAATACAATCGTTTATCCTGAAACGGACGGAAGTAAACCATCAAGGTTGAAGAAACGCTCTTTTAAAAGGAGAAAGTATGGACTTAATAAAAGACCTACGAGCTCTCAAAAAAGAGAAAAGTAAAGAAATCTCTGCTAGAGCTCAATTAAGAAAAAGAAGTAAAGATAGTGTTGCCAGACCAAAGGCAAAGAAAAATCTTTTTTCTACTGATCCACGATTACAAGGGATTTAATGTTTAGTATTATCTAATTTGGTACAGGCGGGTGGAGTTGAACCACCGACTTCTATTCCACAAATAGGTGTTATACCGTTTAACTACACCTGCCTGTGTTAATGTGTGTAAGTATAAATCAAACCAATAAATGTAATTGTTGCTAGTACAATATTAGTTGTAATGAGTGCGGCTTCACGCCACATAATAGAAACGATTAACCAAGTCATACCACCAAACAAATTAGCGATAGGACCCCAAGGATAAATGTTAAGTGAATTAAGTGCGGCACC
>Ga0222719_10001680_pt1 | contig 21065 bp, 21 predicted proteins | sample C33_34DmetaG_FD_165039 | JGI IMG/M metagenome (GOLD analysis project Ga0222719, IMG submission 165039) | Estuarine water microbial communities from San Francisco Bay, California, United States - C33_34D | ecosystem: Environmental > Aquatic > Marine > Unclassified | place: USA: California... | reverse complement strand
CAGCAGTCCAAAGTACATCGTATTCCATAAATCTACCTTAAGGTTTAGAGGGCCAAATTGGGTTTGCAGGGTCAGTCGTGCTTGCGGGTAAATCACGCAATGCTTGGCGGTAGGTGCGCCACTCCGCCCTTTTAGCGTCTGTCAACGGACTGTCTAAGGCTTGCGTCCAATCTGATGTAGATAATTTGAGATTACGTTCAGCCCGTAATTCATCCATTAAATATCCGTCAATTTCAGCTTGTGTTTCTGCAATACACACACCGTCAACAACTTTAATATACTTTACAGTCTCATGGTTCTCTGGACATTGTATTTTCGCTAGTGAGCCATTGTTAGCAGCAATCAATTCATTGCTACTATCTTCATCTAACTTTGTTACAATTAAACCCTCATTAACAGTATACAAATAAAACATATTAAACCTCTACTGCTAATATAAAGAGCGTTCCAGTAACTTCAAATCTTCTGCTTGAAGTATGTGCCAAAGTAACTGCTATACTGGTGGTGGTGGATGTAGTTCCTACAATTCCCGTTACAGGGTTTGCGTAAAATTTATCGCGAGCAACACCCAAGTCAATAGTTGTAGCGCCGACAGTCAACTTTGGCACATAGATAAATTCATTAGTGTCAGTAGCACTTGTTGCTTCACATTGCCCTGAGAAACCTGCAAGAATTTTAGACCCCGACCTTATATTAGAAAGTGTAAGTGTTGCAGTATCACCAGTTGTTAGTGTACTTGATGAATAAGTGTATAAGACAGATGATGTCGCAATGCTACTCAATCCCGCTAATCTATCTACACTAAGCGTACCAGCTTCAATATCATTAGCATTCAATGTGCCGCGAATAGTAGCATTCTGAAATTCAGCATTGCCAGTGTCGCGCTCAATAGACCAGCCAGAAGTTCCAGCAACATAATTGTCAGACTGTAAGTCAGTAGTAACTTGTATTGCACTCGCTGGGCTTGTAAACACAAGAGTTTGCGCAGATGTGCTACCATCAATAGTTACAGTAAAGTCAGATGACCACTCATAAACGCTTGTGTCAGTTATATCTACCGCTGGCTGAGTTAATGACCATCCAGAGCTAAGTCCAGTAAAAGACGCACTTGAAACGCTATAGCTTGTTGCGCTTGGCGTGGTAGGTGATAAGGCTTGCAAAGTTTGATAGTAAACTTTTCCAGTAACTACAGTATCACCAGTTGCTCCGTCTGCTCCGTCTGCTCCGTCTGCTCCGTCTGCTCCGTCTGCTCCGTCTGCTCCATTTGTCCCATTAGTACCATTAGTACCATTAACCAACTCTGGATTTGTTGTAACCGAATCGCTGGCAACTGACGTGCTTGGATTTCCTGAGAAGTCAACAGACTCAACCCAATAATAATATGTCGTATTGTTTGATAATCCACCATCGACATATTTGTCAGCAGAAACAAAAGCAATTGGTAATGCTGGTTGGCTATTGCTAGTGTTTCGGTAAACGTAATAGCCTTTTAAATCATATAAAGTCCCGCCACCAACTTGCGTAGTAGGTGCAGTCCAATCTAAAGTAACGCTTTGAACACCACCAGTTGCACTTAATCCTGTAGCTGGCGATGGAGCAATTGTGTCTCCACCTACTGTGTGCGGTGATGCGGAAACCCAAGAACTTATTCTGCCAGACGATAACCTACTTCTAACCCGAATATTATACTGTTTCCCAGACTCCACTGGCCCTAGAATAATACTGTTTTCGTCAGCCTCAATTTCTGTCGCCGCATAATCAGATGCACCAGCTAACTTCCACTGAACTTCATGGCTTTCAATAAATTCATTTAGGCCAGCCGTCCAAGCTACTTTTATTTGTGCAACAAATGTACCATCAGTTTGCACTACGCCAGTATCAGTTACACTAATAGAGGATGGTGTTATGCTTTCAGATGCGGTCGGCAATGTGCTATCATTGCTAGTTATTTCTTGCTCTTCTGCCGACCAACTAAATGCTGATGATGAGGTTTCACGCAGGTTTAATGTAACTCGCAAATCTCCAGCATCACCGTCATTTTTAAACTTCCAGCCGACAACTTCAAATTCCTTAGCTGACCAGCCATAACGATCAATAGTAAGTGCAATAATATCTCCACATTCTACTTCAAATGCAGACAAACCAAAATCAGCAACAACAGTCATTTCTTCTCGCGCACGAAACAACGTCATTTTGGCTAATCGTTGTGCCATTGCTGATGATGTAGTAAACGGCAGTTCTAAGTCTAATTCATTTTCAACACCATTATCATTTGATATAAATGTTGATGATCTGATTTCTGGATAGTCAGCAGTAATAAAGTCTTGACTTGCATCGTTAAACGTGCCTCGCACAATATTAAAATTGTCACGCCGACTATGCTTTGTGTCTATATTAATTGAGCTACGCAGGTCATCTAAAGTAAATGTTTTTACAGGGGAAGTATAATCCCCAACCTTCAAATGCCATTTACCTTGCCCCCAGAACAATGTGCCAGCACAAGACGTCATCATGTCTGCTAGAATATTAGATGGAGTTCTATTAAGAGAAATTACGCCATTCATTTCATAGCGTTTTTCTGTTCCAGAAGATGCAAGAGTTACGGTTTCATCACACGTATTTGCCGCTACTTGGAATACAGTATCGTTAGTATCTCCAGTATTATCTAAGCCATAAGACGATACAAGATAATCACGAATGCACAATGCGGCATTTGCAGAATACCCTGTTGTAGACGTGCGAGGATCATAAACTTTTTTACCTTGCACCTTTGCTGTAAACGAGGGGATGCCCTCTGCAAATACATTTTTATCATACTGCATACGAACATATAAACAGGCTATCCCTTCGCCTTTAAAGTTAGAATCTTCACTGTTACTAGGGGCTGACCCATCGACCTGCCACTCTGGTCCGTTAGAGATTGCACTTAATGTGTTGTAAACATTTTGATTGTCTGCGCCAGTAAACTTTTTTATCAGTATTTTGCTGCCCCATTTGGCATCAGTTACAACACCATCAAGATCGGGGTCTTGAGAACTATTGAGTGTAACTACCTCATCATTAATGTAAATGTCACCAATGCTATTGACCTCATGCCCAGCAAGTACAATGATTTGGTGCAAATATTTGTTTTTATTACCTGTGCTTTCGATGTATGTTATAATTCCACCTTTTCGCACTTCACCATATACAATTTGCTGTGGTGCAATCGCATCGCGAGCATTAGCAAGTAATCCGTATTCTCCCTTATCTTTAGGCGCTAATGCCGAAAGCGCCCAAGAAGTAACAAGCGAAACTGCAATATAGCCAATAACTTTAGCAATAAATACCTGTGCAATGGTAGGTGCCGCAAGGATGTTCCCGCCGAAAAGAATAAACGGATCACGCGGAACACGATCCCAGTCATTCCAGTATTTAACCGTTATGTCGCCTAGCTTATATTTCATACCTTAACCCATGCGTTCGTGATGAAGTCTATCTGCGTAGAAATTATACCTTTTTCCCCTACAAAGATAGCCTTTGTGCCGATTGCTATGCCCATAGCTTCGCCAATAACCCATCTGCGAACTCTGTCAGTCGTGACTAACGCACCCTTCGGCGGTATTCGGTCAACACGCTTCAACTTGCGGTCTATCGCTTCATCTAACGTCTTTGCTTGAAATACTTTGCGCAATTCGTCACGCTTTAGGTACAGCCCGTTTTCAGTGTATTTACCTACCCAATCATCTGCCCAACCTTCACCGTACATGGCGCGGAAAGCATTATTGGTAAATATGAAACAATCGTTTACGTGCCATTGGAACGGAACATTACGAACCTCGCGTATATATTCATTCAGTGCGTCTAAATTAGGATTCACCATCTTTAACAGCACGCCCCCAAACTATTTGTTTATCTTGCAGTTTAGTCACCCAATCAAAAAAAGTATCAACGGCTGGCGTTCCAGTATTTCCGTTATCTAACCATTTTCTTAACCTGACTGCAGCGTGACTTTCGCTTGTATAGCGGCGCACTCTTGCGCGCTCTAATGTAATTAGACGACTTTCTACGGACAGGCTGACTGTTGCCGTTTCGCCAGAGTCCTCAATTACCATTTTGTCCATAAAGCCACTAAAGACTTCAACAGTTTCTGTGCCAACCCCCCAATAAATTGTTACTAGCCTACCCTGATATTCTTCTGTTAATGCGTATGAGACAATTGAAGTATCCAAACCACTTAAAGTTAACGTAGTTCCTTTAGCCGATAGATCAGACGCTTCTTCCAAGCCATCTATAGCCAACAAACTACCAGTGCCGACATAAGTTTGGTTATTAATTGTTTTATCACCATAACCTGTCCACAAACGCAAATTGCCGCTATCAAATGCTAAATCAACAGCATAAAATACTTCTATGTCTGTAAGTGGATTATCTTGATCTCCACCTTCGTGTAACGCATTAAGCAATGCTGTTGGGACTGCTCTTGTCATAACGCCTCTATTGCTCCAAATGTTAAACCATAGAAACTAGCGTCATTGATTGACCAGCTAGTATCGCTAGACGCTAGTCTAAAACGACCTTGTGGCGTTGTTAGGTCTGCTGATTCCAATGATGCACTAGCACGTAAGGCTGGCCATATATCTAGTACATTAGATTGCAAGGAGCCTGTGCCTGTGTAATCACTCAAGACTTTGTATAATCTTTGATTATTATCAGTGCCTAAAGAAAAGTAATCACCAGCCTTAATTGTTTGCCCAGATGGAACATTGGCGCTAACAACCCTTGCACCAGTGTTACCAGTTATAGTAAGAGAACTAGCATCATCAATTACAGACGTCCCATTAGGATCACCTAGTAGGAAAGTACCATATTGACCCCTTAGACTCATCAGAAAAGCTATCCAGCGCTCTGCGTTATCACGTTTCATAGGTGGTAGTGATACATCAGCGGTCCACATCTCACCAGAGTAAGCATGTGCTTGACCTTTAAATGTAAATGGGGATTGGCTGTAAGCTACAGCGTTAACGGCATGTAACTCAATAGAGGCTATACCCGTATGTGTAGGTAATGCTAGTGGGTAAGTAATAGCCATTATGCAAAGTTCCTTCCATATGAACCCCCTCGACGTTTAGCGTCAGCTACAGCAGCCTTAGCACTTTCTGCTATCTGTGGCATCAAAGTTCTTATCTCATTACGAACTGTTTGTTGTACACCAGTGGAAATATTGATGTTCTGTACGACAGTAACACCCCCTGCAGACTGACCCTTAGTGTGGTCTATAACAGTTTCATTAGGGTGCAACATAGCCATAAAGCCGCCCTTGCCATCTAATCCACCAGAGCGAGGCCCACTACCTGTGTAACCACCACCATCCATAGAATAGTTACTTAAAGCTCCACCTATAGCAGACAGAATTGGATTACCTGATCCACCAAGAATTGTCCCAAACCCTCTTATCATTTGCTGCAGCACAAGGACTCTGTAGAGATAACTAATTATGTTCCTTGACATATCCCTAAAGGCATCATCTACGCTCTTTGTCCCATCTATCATAGACATGAAAGAATTTTCAAATTCGTTTGCTAAAGTATCAGCTATACCTTGTAGCCTCTGTTCTTGCGCCTCTAAAGCGGCTGTTTCTGCATTTATGGCGGCTATTCTTTTTGCTGCTTGTTTAAGTTGAGCCTCAGTCATTTTTCCAGAGGCAGTTTTATTTTGTTCTTTTAGGTTATATAGTATCTGTAAGTAATCAGCTTCTTGATCAGATAAGCCTACTAATTGTCTTTGAAGATTAGCTTGTTCTTCCATGCTTTTTATTATGGAAGCCATAGATTCTTTAGCTTTAGTCTTTTTATCCGTCTTGTCCTCTACTACACCCAAACCTGTGGCTTGCCTTAATGCCAATTCATCACTTAAAGCCGCATAACCAGCCCCTTTAGCTGCAAGAGAGGGGGATATTATTAAGTTAGCTATCCTTTTTCTTTTTTCTTCTTCTTCATCTAATTGATCAAGTAGCTTTCGTTGCTCATTTACTAGTGACACCAATGCCTTTTCCTGAGTATCACTTAGTTTTAATAATTCAATTTCTTTTTTTAATTGCTCATCCTGTAAACTATTTTGTAGTTTTTTATATTCTGCGCTGTCTTTACCATACTTTACCTCATAATGTAATAGTTCATTTATTGTGTCTTGTTTAGCAAATTGCCTCGCGTATAACTCAATCTCCTCAGCCTTCTCTAATAATATTTGACCATTAATTAAAGAGTAAGCCTTAGCAGCAGAAACTAAGGCATCTTGCTCTTTTCTTATCTTAGGATTTGTATTAGCTATCCTTGATAATAACTCAAGTTCTTTAACTTTTTCTTGTAGTATTTGACCATTAATTAAAGAGTAAGCCTTAGCAGCAGAAACTAAGGCATCTTGCTCTTTTTTTATTCTAGGGTTTGTATTAGCTATTTTTGATAGTAGGTCAAGTTCTTTAGCCCTTTCTTCTGAAATTTCCTCGTTAGCCTTAGAGTAAGCGTTAGCAGCAGAGGTTAAATCGTTATGTGAAGATTCAAGTCTTTTGAGTTTATCTTCTTGGATCATATACTCTGTCGTAAGATTAGCTCTTACTTTAAGCTCATCCATAGCGGATTTTATAAGACCCTCTTGATATTTTATGGCTTTTAAATACTCCACCACTTGAACAGCGGAAGTATCGCTTGGGACCAACTTTAATTTTGAAATGTTGGCTTTAAACTCGTCTATATTTTTCCTTGCTGTTTCTATGTCTATAGTAAGTTGAAAGGACTTTTCATCTTTGAAACCAAACTTAATTAGGTCGATTTGTAACCGTAAAGATTCAATTTCTTTTGTAGTGTCCTTAATTGCATCTTTAGCTTTTAGGAACGGAGCAATTAAACCAGTACCGATAGCTAAAACAGCACCAGCAATAGCTCCTGTAGGACCAAAAAAGCCTAGCAACTGTGAGCCTTGTTGACCTAGAGCAACAGCAGCGTTAGTACCAGACTGAATTTGTACAGCCAAGTCACCGATTTGATAACCAGCTTGTTGTGCGAGGATCTCCATCCTACGCATACCTTTACCAGAAGCTGTAGTAAACTTAAGTTGTTGATCAGTTGCATTTTCTATCGCAAGCCTATACTTCATCATGGCGCTTTTAGCTTGATTGGTATTGCCTGTTACTTTACCAAGCTGCGCTCCCATTTGCTGAATAGAGCGATTATATGCTTTTTGAGTTATATTACCCTTATTTAATTCCAACTTTAATTGGGCAGTTTTGCGCTTGAAGGACTCAAACATTTGTACAGCCCTAGCGACATCCCCTGTTTCAACATCAATACCTATGCGAATATCTGCAAGATCAGCCATTAAAACTACCCATGTAAATTACGTCCACACGTTTTATTGCCTCTACTTCCCAAGAAGACAAGGGTGTATTCGTAAGTTCCTTCCATGCTTTTATTTGATCGTAGGTAATCGGGTTAGGGCCAGAGAAGCCCATAGTTCTGCCACTGCTTAATGCAACAAAGGCAGACCAGATGTGAGACAACAAAGTGGGAAAATCAGGTCCATCCAATCCCTTTGGTCTACGTCCAGTCTGCCTTTCTACTTGTTCTAAGTGTTCACGTTCTGATATCCCGCTTTTGTCGGGCTTACTGATGGAGAACTCATGTTCTGCAAAGTCGAGAAGCTCTTCAATCAAGCCTTCTTGAAATTTAAAGAGTTACTCACCGCTTCGTCAATCTGGTCTCTAATCCAGAAGACTTCGCTATAAATCTCTTTTGCTTTACTCACAGAGAAATCTGGTTCTTTACCATCGTATGTGATATTCCAAGATTTTGTTGTCTTGGCAAATAAATCAAGAGTGGCGTCTTCTATATCTTCAGCAGTTAAATCTACCTTCTTCTTTGACTGCGCTTGTTTTAGACGCTTGTTTGTCTGTTCATGTATTGCAGCCTTATACTCCTTAGAATGTGGAGCATACATAGTAATTACCATTGGGTCTGAATTATCATTCAGTAATGGTTCTAGTGTCGTAGGATGCACAATGTTCACATCCACAGTGTCACTTGTCGGTGTCAGGTCTTTCAAGTCCATTGGGTTTCCTTTCGGGCTAGTCGGGTTTTAAAGCGAGGGGAGCAGCACCCGACAACCACCCCCCTCATCCTAGCTAGGATTCTTATGCACCAGACTTCGTAATTTGAAGAATGGTATTTGCATTCGTTGTTGAAGAGCTAAGATCCTCATCAGTACGTAGACCAACAAAAGACATGTTGATAATACGTGATGTTGGACCATCTACCCCTACGTCAGCAGAGTTTACCTTGATGCGTGGGAACAGAAATGTCAGCGTGTTTGACCCTTCCCCCACAGAAACCTCAAGCGCCGATTCTGTCTCGTTTAAGAAGCGGTTGAGCAATGTTGCATCTTCAAAATATGCTGAAACCGTACCTTCAACAGATACCGTACCAAACTCAAGGGATGATGGTGTATCTTCACCAATAACCAGAGTTGGCGCAAAGTTGTTTGTAACAGTAAAATCAAGAGCGGTGATAAGCGTCAACGCTGAACCAAGTGTACCCTTGTTGCCAAGTTTAATGTCACCTGAGTAAGAATCAAATGGCTCGTTACCAGCAGAGGCATCTTGTGTCTTCTGTGTAGCACCAATGGTCATCGTCTTACCAACCATACCAAAAGTAGCTGTTACCATCTGGTTAGGGGCCATAGAGACTGCCATTGTGTTTACTGCACAACCTGTGAATAAACGTGCTTGGTCTATGTCTGCTGAGTAATCCTCAATTGACAAGAAAGTAGGTGTAGTACCCACGATAGCTGCGTTAGTTACGGTTGTAGACCCATCTCCAGCAGTAAAGCCTGTAGCGAAGTCATTATCTGACATAAGGGCAGACTGCATAAGAACGTCAAATTCAGCGTGACGTAGGTCTGCTACAATATCCCCACCCACGACCTTGTTACCATGACGGTCAACGCGAGGCATACGGTCAGCTTGGATGTCTGTACCAGCTACACGATCTTTCGTAAGGTTGAGTGAATGAGAGGTGAAAGGCAGGTTCTGAAAGTTACCTGCTGGTGTCGTACCAAAAGTCGTTTCTTCTTTGAACGACAGACTAGAACGAGAGCCTTGTGCGAAAGCCATTTAGTTTCTCCTAATTATATGTATACCAGCCAATAGTGACTGGAATGAAGTACCAAGGAGAGGATAGCCTACCTTCCTCTCTTTCTGCATAATCTATAGATATCGTCTTTGAATTGAATGTGATATCTGTGGTAGCTTCAAAAGCCTCGATTATACTGTTTGCTAGATTGTCACCAGCTAAAGGTCCACTACCCTCTGCCACAAAGCAGTCAACCCTAAATATCCCTGTGTAGAGTTGTTGTGGGCTTGTGCCTCTAACTGCTGGCCTACGGGAAGTAGGAATGAAGGTAGGTCTCACCCAAGAGGTTCCCGTTGTAGGATCAAAAGATACGTTCTCGTAGGCTATAGAGGGAATATCAGTAACCTGAGAGAGTTCGTATTCTAGTCCACGTCTTATGTCAACAAATATGCTACTCATCCGTGAAGCCTTATTAATTTACCCTTTATAATATGACCTACCTGTTTACTATCTCCAGAGTCAACATACTCTGCGTGAGGTGCGCCATTACGAAGTACAGCCACTTTTGTGCTTTCTAAGTCAGGGATTTTATCTATATCAGACAGAAGATTTTGAAGGCCTTCTTTTCTCATACCCTCTTTATCAGTGGCTTCAGGTTTATTGAGAGAACTTTTACCCCTTGGCCTACCTGACTTACCTGTCTCAAATGACCAAGACGTAACAAAAGCGCCAGTATATACAGGGGAGAACCTAGTTGCGTCCCATGCAATCGCCGCAAATTCATTCTTTACTTCTTCTAAAATACTTGTTTTAGCAGCTTCTATTTTTCTAGCTATAGCCGCTTCATCAATTTTGACAGAGGATTTAATCATTCGCTTACATCACAAATATAGCAGAGAGCAGTACCACCAGAGAACATAGTAAGGACGTTATTGATATGGACCTTGTTCCCATTACCTATAATCTCGTCCTCAGTATCAGGAGCGACAGTCAACCCCAAAGCAGGGATCACGCATTTACGTATACCTCTGTTTATATTCTCAGGATCAATTACCCCAAGACTATAGTTATAGAAGTAACCAGTAAATGTGTAATCCGTACTGCTTGATGATGCCAAAGCTGAGGTCTGGGGGTTGTAGGCACCATAGGAATACTTACGGAGAGTTAAGGTCTCCCCGTGTTCATCTACAAGTTTCAGAAGGTCGTAAGACCGAAACGACATTATTCATAATCCCTGATATACTGTTCATCAGTTGGTGGGTTATCAAACTGACCCTTAGCAAAGCTAGAATCAGGCCTATCAGTTAATCTACGGTTAGTTTTTATAACTGCGTTAGATATACCACCAGCACGTAGACTTGCAGATGTCATAGAATATTTCTGACCTTGTTCACGAAGGTCTGCAGACAGGGCCTTATACTGTTTAGCCAAATCACTGTAGTTCGATGATAAGGCCCCATCTATTTTTGTAGTTACCCTACGAGCGAATTTAGCAGCGATTGTACCTGCTGCCCAAGATCCCGCAAAGTAGACATTATTATTGGACTGAGCTAATGCGAAAATGATCTCTTCGTTTTGGATTAATTGGTCGTTATTATCTGTATCACCAATCAACAGGCGAACCACATTTACCCTACCAGAAGCACTTGTAGTTACAAGATCGGTTTCGTCATAAGTCCAAGCCATTAATCTGCCTCTAAGTCACCATGTCTTCCACGCCAAGAGCGAATGAAGCCAATTTGTTTATCTTTGATTTTAGATACACGACATTTCTTTCTGTCGTATTCAGCTTCATTAGAGGTCTTGGCCTTTACCCTCTCGTTGATTGTCTTAACAAGGATTTCAAGTTGCTCTGCATCAAGATCAGTAAGACCGTCACCGACAGAAGGCTTTAGTGTAACCTCTAGCTCTTCATTATGATGAAGGTGAAGCTCATTGTACATACGTTCAATGTTGGCCTTCGGGAGACCCCGCTCCTTCCAAGGAACGAGATCACCTTTAGCATAACGCTTACCATTCATCAGCAATCCATTAGGATTACGCACGAAGACTGGCTTATCATATTGGAAAGGCGGTCGGGTCATCACCTAACTCCTTATGACAAGATGGTGTTAAAGAACACACCAAGGTCTGCACCTACAACCTTTTGGTCGTAAGCCATGTTAGCTTCAAGAAGCTCTGCAACACCTTCAACACGCAGGAAGTCACCTGTGTAAGAACGAATGTCGATACCGTAACCAGATGCGTTATCCAGTTCGTTCCATGTGAAGTTGTACCCTGCTGATGGAACCATCAATCCTGCAGACTGTGGCGCATAGTAGAGAGCAGCTTTCTTGGTTGCTACAAATTCGAGAGACTCAGTAAGACCCTCTTTTGCAGTGTTCTCAATCGCGTCAACGATGTGATACTCAGCAATCTCAAAGATCTCAGCCAGTTTGCCTTGAGTGATGATTGCCGTGTTGGTCACAGTTGCGCCACCGTTAAGACGTGCAAGGATGTCTGGGTGGTTGATCAGTGTGTCGTGGACATCACGGGTAACAACCATTTTGTTTGGCTTAAAGCCACCAGAAGCAACCTGCATCGCACGGCGAGCATTCGTTACGTCAACGATTGGAGTTGAGTTTGTGTAGTCATCCCACTGTGTGACTTCTGCTGCAGTATCGTTGTCAGCATTAGCAACACCAGTGTACTCAGTCGTCCAGATACCCGCTCCAAAGAACGTAGACATGAAACGCTTTTCACGGTCAATCAAGAGATTGTGTGTGAGCATTTCTGATGCACCGCGACGAATATCCAAAGCAGTGTCAGCATTTGCCAGTGTCTCAAAGTCAAAGTCTGTAGACAAAGACCGCACGTCACAAGTGTACGTTGCATTTGAGATTGACATACCAACGCGCTGTGAACGAGTGCGTGGAGCGCGAGGCTGGACTTCACTACGGAAGAAGTTCTCGCGGTCATAGATGTAATACTTGTTGGTCTTTTTATCAACAGGTACGTTTGGGAAAACCTTATCAGCGATAAAGTTGTCTTGTGATTGTAGGTACGCTACTGTCAGATTTGTTAACGGCTGATCAATATGTACCTGTGAGGCGGTTAGCATAGGCATTGTTGTTATTCCTTCCTATTTACAGGTTACGCAGCAGCGTTACCACCTTGGATCAGTTCAACGGCGATAGTTTGACCGTCAACACCTGCTTCCAAAGCATAACCCATTACAATGTTGCCCGCTGAGGCAGTTACAGCTTGCCCATCGGCAGCAGTGGCTACAGAAGCACCAGCAGCGATTGTGCCACCAGCTTGTACCATTGTCTTACCAGATACGACAACAGTTGCTTCCCCACCAGATGCAGGATCATTGATAACTACACCAATGCAGTTTTCACCTGCAGAATCGGCAAGATCAACTTGTCCGTCTGATTCTAGCGTTACGAATTTAAACTGAGAAGATGATAGATCTTCGCCAGCAATGAATGTACGTGTATCACGCGATTCTTGTACAGCCATGATTATTCTCCAATTTCATAAGTTTTAGCGATAAGGGATTTACCCTCTGCTGTTTTAGAGATGGCATCAAAAGCAGCGTATTTGTTGACCTTATGCTCTTCGGCATAGGCATCTACCATCTTGTCTAGTTTAGATTGTGGGTCAGTCATGTCGGCCTCGACAGATTTTTCTCCCACTTCGTCCATAGCAGCAGCAAAAGCAGCATCTGCGCCTTTAAGTGCCTCTAGGACTTTTGCATCACCCTTGATAACATTGAGCAACGACATAGCCACTTCAACGTCAAAGTGTGGTAATTCCGCTTCGGCTCTTTTACGCAGTTCGATCATCTGCTTTTCGACCTTAGCTTCCTCAAGAGCTTTCAAGACAGGCTCTGGAATGTCAGCCTTTACTACCACCTCTCCATTAACCTCAATCGTCTCTACGACCTCTTCTTTTTTCTCAACGACTTCACCTAGCTGTTTGCGTAGGTTCTCGTTTTCCTCTTTGAGTTCCATGAGTTCAGCTTCCAAGGAAATATCCTCATCAGCTTTCTTCATGTCGTCATCCATCATTTTCTTGGCTTCTGGGAAGGTATAACCTTTTCCCATGTAGCCACGAAGTTTAGCCTTGAGGTCATCAGACACTTTGTCCATTTCCTCCATTTCGGCATCGCTCATTTTATATGCTTTTTCCATATTTTCCTCTTCGGAATCACGCTTGAAAAGTGCAACTTTGGCAGACGCATTTGCAGGACGGTCAACCAAAGATAGTTCGTCAAGCTCAAGTTGCTTAAGAAGATTCATCTTCAAGTTTCTCCTTGATTGCACGACCACCGATACTGAAGGCCGCAAGTTCACCAGATTTGACCTTATCCCAGACATCATCGTCGTAGACTTTGTAAGCCACAACCCATCCTTCACGGTCACTCTGTATGCCAAGGCTTTCACCAATTTCCTTAGTGATAGGCAGAGAGTGAATTACACGCCCTGTCATTTTACCTGTGTGCATTGTTTTACCGACACGAATATGTTCCATGAAATCATTCACGGCTTTAACAAGTGTGTCGGCTTCGATTACATCACCTTGACGGTCAACTACTCGTTCACCCCCCTCAGTGATAACGGAAGCCCATCCATAGACAATACGTTGTTCTTCGTCTGTCTTGAGGATCTTCCCTTCGATCTCTGTTTTAGTTAAGTCACTCACTGTGGCTCCTTTCTCCCACATACGACAAGACCAATATCTCGCAGTTGTCTTATCAGTTGCAGTATCGCACGAATGACGACTACGAAAGTTGGCTCTGGCTTTGGGATCATCACGGCGAATCTCCATATTAGGATCACCAAAAGTTACTTTCTTGGTTTTGTCACCATCTTTAACATAAACCCCAAACTTCTTGCTTGATCCAGAGGGAAGCCTAAACGGTTTGTTTAAAGGTTTGTCTGCTTTATTGATGGCTGCTTCGGTAGGCAGTTCACTCTCATCCCACACGTCATTCTTTCTTGTTGACAGGGGGTGTTTAGTAGGGAGTAAATCAGTATCGTGTTTACCGCTACGGAAACGACCAGTGCGAATAGTACGTAAGAAGTTGTTGACACGCGCCATAGCCCATTGTTCTTTAGAGGACACATTAGGTCTTACAGAAGACGGGTTTGTCTTGTATGCGCCAATACCCCTGTCGTAAACCTGACGTAAGGTAGAAGCAGTTACCTTACCTTTACCCCCATGTTTTTTATTGTGGTCGCTTGCCTTACTTTCCAGCGTAGACATATCAACCTTGGTGATCTCTTGAATGATAGCGGTCAAGACCCTAGAAAGTAAATCATCAGGCTCTTCCTTATCATCTATATCACCAATCTGATTGTAGTATTCCATATATGCTTCATGCGTAGCCGCTGGCATGTAGTAAGCCTGACCGTTCATAAAGTGTGTGTGGATATCTTCACCAATTCCCATCATCCTCGCTCTTGTGCGAGCTTCTGCAGGGTTAGTGAACAAATCTTCATCCATCTGTCTTTTCTCTACTGCAGACCAAGCGGCAGAAAAAGCTCTTTGATCACTCTTGGTATCTGCATAAACTGAGTTGAAGACACGACGAAACTGTGTTTGTTTTTCCTCTGGCACGGTTTGCCTAACTGCTTTTGGAAGCTCTGAGTTACGAGAATAGGGCATTACGGTTCACCCCTAACTATATTCTTAGCTAATACACCTTCAGCATAAATATTCATTTCATGTGTACCTTGGCCCGTTCTAACTTGAAATTGCACATCAGTTTTCTCGAAATATTTAAGGGGCAGTGAATGTACGATATTCATAGTGTTAGAAAAGGTTGTCCTAGACACTGTGAAAAAATGACCTAAGTTATTTACATAGACATTCCTAAACAGGCCAGTTTTACCAGAGGTAGTGTCATTGGAAAAGGCATCTATACGATAAAGGTAAAAACTATATCCTGCTGGTACAGTGAAAAAACTAGCTTGGTTTTTACCATCACCCGCTCTTATGGCTGCGTAAACTGTCCCACCATTGGACACTGTAATTAAACCTTGATTGCCATCAGTGTTGAAAAACAATACGTCATTAATTCTATAAAAAGATTTTGTTGTTGTGGCTGGTATAGTAACGTCTTCAGATATAATCTTATAATCTGCATCCAGCCCCACAATCCGCACAATATACCCATTGTCATTTACTGTATCTGTACTTGCTACATCCATTGTTACAGCAGAGGTAGGATAAGTATAAACTGTAGCATATGCCCAAGTGGGTATAAAAGTTGTTGATACGCTTTCCTGATAACCAGCTATATTTCTAACTTGATAATCATTCACCTCACCTTTAGCGATAGCCAGTGGATCATGCTCATAAAGGTGGCGACCCCAAGTGGTCATCAGTTTAACTCTTTAGTGATAAGTATTCCAATGTTCCCATCATTGGGAAAACTTTCTACACTGCCATCTGAGTAAGTAACTTCAAACTCTGCAGAATAAGGCCCCGCAGTATCTGTGTTGGAACTGGTCCAGTTGTATTGAACTATTCCGCTTGTAGCAGGGTCAATTACAACTGCAGAGGCATCAATTTTAATTGTACCATTCAGGTCTTTCATGTGAAAATTTACACTGGCCCCTGTAAGATCTATTACATTACCACTACCATCTTTGAGTGTGGCTCTTATAGAAGGAGCAGTGTCGTTTTGTTTTAAGTAAAAGGGCATTATGCAGCCTCTAATTTAACACTGTTAGAAGAAGGGTTAAGCGATACGACATTATTTTCATTGGCAACTGTAAATACTCTGATGTAGTTTTGATCTTCAGACCTTACTCTAGCTACGTCTGCAATCAAATTGACTTCTGAAAGGCTTATATTAAATTGATTTACTTCTAACGTAATTCTTAGTGGGCTTATAATAAGGACATTTTGCCCTGTTAAAGTAAAGCTACCAGCATCAATAACTTCAGTTATGTCTTTGGTTATATCTTGACCAGTAAGTGTAAAGTTACCTGCATCAAGAGAAATTTCTCTCGCCCTTGGAAGGCTTACATCTTGACCAACTAAGCTAAACGAACCTTCATTGCCAAGTATCTTAACAGTTTTAAATAAGTCAATCGCTTGACCATCAAGCGCGAACGTACCACGCTCAAAACTTTCACTAATACCAAAGTCTATTTCTTTTCCAGTTGCGGAGAAGCTGCCACTATCAATAGATATTTTTACATCTTTAAGAAGTGCAATGTCTTGACCAGAAACAGAGAAATCGCCTTCATCAAGGCTTAAAGAAGGAGCTTTGTTAAAGTTTACCGCCTGTCCTGTAAGTATAAAGGAGCCAGCTTCAAAACCCTCGCTAATATCAAAGTCAAGCTCTTGACCGCTGATACTGAAGCTACCACTTTCTACAGAAAGGTTAGACGTTCTAACTAAATCTACATCTTTGCCTTCAACAGATATTATTCCACTATCTACTGATAAGATTGGCGATTTATTTAAATTGACGGCTTGACCTGATAAGACAAAAGAACCAGCTTCAAAGTTTTTACCAATACCAAAATCTAGCTCTTGACCGCTTATAGAAAATGATCCAGTGCCAAGAGCAACCTTGAGAGCTTTATTAAAATCTATTGTTTGACCAGAGACTACAAAACTACCACTTGAAGCACTTAATACTTTTGCAACTTTAAGACCAACATCTTGCTCAGAAGCTGTAAAGCTTCCTGCACCAGCCTCAAGCTTAACATCCTTAATTAAATTTACTGATTGACCTGTGCTATTGAATGATCCGCTATCAAGCGCAACTTTTACATCTTTAATAAGTGTTGCATCACGACCAGTTAATATAAAGCTGTTGCTTTCTGCCGAGATGTTAATTTGTTTTACAAAGGTCGCGTCTTGACCTGTAACTGCAAAGCTTCCGTTAGGCGTAACTTCCGTTATTAGTTTAGCTGCGCCTTGCAAGCTTAAAGTAAATGTTCCTGATGTAACTTGTAACTTGGGCGCTTTTTGAAGGGTAATATCTTGCCCAGAAACAGTGAATGTACCGTTATCAATGTCAAAAAGCTTGCCACGCGCTAGATTAACAGACTGGCCATTTAAAACAAAACTTCCATTAACCGCTGATACATTAAGGCTCTTAATTAAATCTATAACTTGTCCAGAAACATTAAAGCTTCCGTTGTTTGCAATAATTTTAACTGATTTCTTTAAGTTTACAGTTTGACCACTCAGACTAAAACTGCCATCTGAAGCCGCTAAACTATAACCTCTATTTGTATTTATATTTTGACCACTAAGACTAAATGATCCTGATGCAACACTGACATTTTTACTTACGTTTAAATTTACTTCTTGGCTGTTAAGGGTAAAGGAGCCATTAACCGCTTCAATGTTTTGTGCTTTATTAAATGTTACGTTTTGACCACTTAAATTAAAGCTGCCATTATTTAATTCAAAAGACTGACCAAGATAAAAACCAACATCTTGACCGCTAAGAGAGAAGTTACCATTAGGCGTTACTTCAGTAATAAGTTTAGCTGCGCCCTGTAAACTGACAGTAAAGGTGCCAGATGTCGCTGGCATTGTAATTGCTCTGAAAAGGTCAACAGCATTTCCAGTTGTAGTAAATGAACCAGAGCTTACTTCAAGAGTGCTACCCGCACTTAAAACAACATCTTGTCCAGAAAGGCTAAATGCCCCCGCATCAGCTACAAATGCTATGTCACCTATTGCTTGTGCAGTAGCAGTTATTGCTATTGACTCAGTAATATCGCCATCAACAGCAAGCCTACTAGCGGCAGATGCAGTAACTGCAATGTTTTCGGTAATATCGCCATCAACAGCAAGCCTACCCGCTACAGAGGCAGTGACTGCAGTGGACTCTGTAATTTGACCAATTACAAAATGGTTTAAAGTAGCATCTTGCCCACTCAGACTAAAGCTGCCACTATCAATATCGACATTAAGGGCTTTGGTTAAATCTACGTCTTGCCCCGTAAGGGTAAAACTGTCACTGTCAGCCGTTCTTGTGAGCGCTTTAAATAAACCTACCGTCTGACCGTTTACAGAGAAGCTACCAACATCAACGGATAGTTTAATAGCCTTATTTAAACCAACAGTCTGACCTGTCTGAGTAAAACTACCAGCATCAACAGATAAAGTAATAGCGTTACCACCAGCGAGTCCACCTAACGGGGCGGCGGCTAATGGGTGAAATCCTAACATGAGTTAGCCTTTCAGTGGTGCAGATGGGACAGTGAAGTTGCTGGTGTAGCGAGCTTTACCCTTAGTTATTCTAAGGTCTTGCATGTACCCACCAAAGTAATTTGAGGTTGTATCGTCTTTACCTATTTGAACGGGCTGACTTGCCCCATAATTTCTTGTGTCAGAGTAGGTTGTAGATGCAGCCGTACCATTAAAATACATTGTGGTTGTGCTTGTGTCTGCATCTTTCACAATTGCTAGATGCTGCCACGTATTAAAACTTAATGTATCTGTTGGGTAATAAAATGCCGATGGGCTTGAAAACATTTGAACCCGACCAGTGGTATGCACCCCCAAACCAAAAGAGCCTGTTTCTGTGCCTGTACCCACCCGTGTATCAAAGATGGCGTTGAAACCACCCGTTTTAGTTATGTACAGCCAAACCTCAAACGTCCAACTTCCTGTTCCCCAGCCATATAATTCATTATCAGCGAGTGTGATGTAGTCAGAATTACCATCAAAAAAGATTGAGTTTTGTGATGATATAGTGGTGTTATTAGGTGGGGTTGGGCTGCTTGAACTTGTTACCGCCGCTGTTGTTCCAAACAACTTCAGATTATTCCCCTGAGACTTATCAATAACGTGAGCGTCTGTGCCTTTCAGGAGCAGCTTAGTATTAGTTATAGCTGAAAGTGGCGAAGTAGGCGGTGTTCCATCAGTTGTGTATGCGCTAGAACCTACAAGCCATCTAAAATCAGCCATATAACCCGTAAACCAAATTGGTGTAGCGTTAACGCCAACCGTCACTGTTCCTTGACTGCTATAGTTTGTAAATCTACCATCGCCATTACTTGTTGTGTAATTTGTTGCTTCAACGCCATTTAAATAAACTTTAAATGATGTATTGGAGTCGTAACGATTCATTGAAACATGATACCATGTGTTTGCAACCAAAGTCTCTGGCAATGTGCATACAACTGCTGGTCTGTTAGCTGTGTGGTCGGTAATACGAATACTATTATTTGTGTAAAAATACGCAATAAACTGACCTGCTGATGCAGAGGTTGTAGAGTTCTGATGATTAACCCAACCTTGGGGAAAACTTGCAGATGTAAAATAGACCCATGCTTCGATTGAGTAGTCGTTGCTTCCTATTAAAAAGTCACTATCTGTGCCAAGACTAAGATAATCAGACCCATCAAAATATAGCGACCCGCCGTTGATGCTTTCGTCATATTCATCGTAATCATACGGGCCAAATGGTTTTGTCTCAGGGTCGCCGCTTGTTGTGATTGAGTGAGAGCTAGAGGAACTGTCTGCAAAGTATGGAAGATGGCAAGCAAGTAGTTTGGTATTTGTTACGGCAGTAAGGCGCTCAGTTGGGCCACCTGATGCTGGTGTAATTGCTGTTCCATTTACTAACCTAAAATCAGATATATAGCCTGTTACGAAATTTGTTCCATCTCCTCCTATGCGAACATTGCCCGAACTAGGGTAATAAATATCAGAGGCACCAATATTTATCGTAGTGCCTAGAGCAGCCCCATTTATATAGCCAGTAATCGTACTTCCATTTCTAACGACAGAAAGATGGGTCCATTCATTTGCAACAATTCCGTGACTGCCCATAGAAGTATCGGTGTTGTTGCTTCCAGTTGTCGAATAAGCGAAATGTAAATTTCCGCCGTATAAATATATTATACACCCTCTAGTAGTCTGTGTTTCGTAACCAAAACTGTAAACTGCTTGTGTAGCTGATGGGTTTGTTAAATTAAGCCAGCATTCTATAGTCCAGTTGTTTGTATCCAAATCTAAATCAGTAGATTTCGTGACAGCTAGATAATCGTTCCCATCAAAATAGGTACTATACCCACCATGTCGATACGGGCTAAACGTGCCAGCATAAATATCACCAACAACTGTAGGTGTTTTTGCGGTGTTGCCTGATGCTGGTGTATCAGTAATTGTTGAGTTAGCACCAGCCGATCCGTCAGTCGCCATAAGTAATGACGTATGGTGGCTATCGGCAATAGTAAAAGCAAGCTCAAAGGATATAGCACCTGTGTCTGAAGTGCCAGTTGATTGGCTATCAGTCGCCGTAAACGTAATAGTGAAATCGCCAGCAATAGTCGTTGTTTGGCGGGTAATGCGGTAGGTTATTGTATTAGTACCGCCACTGTTAGAATTTGCTGTTTGAACTGCAATAGATGCGAGAGTGTCGCCATTGCTGTTATTGATATTGCTGCCTGATAGAGTGCCATTACCACCCACAACATAAGACCACGTAACATCAAAGCCTTCTGGGTCAGTCGTTGAAAGTGTGATGTCAGTCGTAGCGTTTTGCCCAATATTAGGATAACTAGCTGCCTGACCTGTTACTGCACTTGGCGCTTCTTGTATCGTAGCAATCTTGCGCCACCCAGAAGCTGCACGAACATAAACTGTGTTATTTGCCGTGACAAAAGCAAGGTCACCGTTTGATGGGCTACTGGCATTCGTTAGATAAGTATAACCGCTAGGTGTACCGTCTGTGCCGTTCAGATCGTTATAGACAGTCATAGAACCGCCAGAAACCGAGCCGAACTCAAGAGCCGTACCACCGCTGTTGACCACAAGAGTTTGGCCCGCCGTGCCTAATGAACTAGGCGTATCAGAGAGGTCAGTAATGGAATTAGGCTGACCATACTCAAGAACCTCAACAACATCACCTGCCGCTGCCCCTGAGTTAAGCGTTACTGTGTTTGTAGATGCACTAGCGGTATAGTCTTTGCTTGCCCCTTCTTCCAGCTT
>Ga0222719_10001678_pt1 | contig 21072 bp, 15 predicted proteins | sample C33_34DmetaG_FD_165039 | JGI IMG/M metagenome (GOLD analysis project Ga0222719, IMG submission 165039) | Estuarine water microbial communities from San Francisco Bay, California, United States - C33_34D | ecosystem: Environmental > Aquatic > Marine > Unclassified | place: USA: California... | reverse complement strand
GATAATATTCAGGTAGCACCTTATATTTGGGGTGATGATATAGTAAAAAAATATAAATCAATTGAATACAAACCAGGAAACAAATTATTAGTAGCGATTTGTGAAGCAAATATTTCAAATAGAAAAAATTGCATGATACCATTATGCATATGTGAAAAAAGTAGGGAATTTATAGAATTAACCCGGTGTTATGGAACACAAACTATACGAGATAACCGTTTCTTTTTAAATTTTGTAAGTAATTTAAATATACATAAAAGTTCACAATTATTCTGTAATAATAGAGAACCAATCGTAGATATATTACAGAAATGTAATTGTGTAATTTCAACAAACCAGGAATGGGATTTAAATTATGTTTTTTTAGAATGTTTTTATCATGGAATTCCCCTGATACACAATTCAAAAATGTTAAAGAATTATGGGTATTATTACCCAGATTTAGATATAAATAAAGCAGCAGAACAGGTTGAATTGGTATTTAACACCCATAATACAAAATTGTACATAGAAAAGCACAAAGAATTATTGTATAAATATTCAATAAATAATACTTATTATCACGAATGGGTAAAAGATCGATTACCTCAATGCCCAAAAGAAAAGTTTGATATAAAATCATACTCCCCAGTCGATGTAATTTTTCATAATAATATAACAATAATATTAACATCAACTGTATATGTTGATTGTAGTAAAGAATGGATATATCAAACTAATTCAAATGATCGACTATCATTATATTTATCAAAGACTAAACAATGGTTAGAAAACACAAATTTAAAAATAGTTTTAGTAGAGAACAGTGGGTATACATATCCTGAATTAAAGGAATATTTAATAAAATATAAAGAACGGTTTGAAATAATTACGTATAAAGAATGTGATTTACCAAATTATAATATAATTAAATCTACGAAAAATAAAGGTGTAAGTGAACTGTTTTCTATAAATTATGCATATGATCATTCACACATGGTACGTGATTCGTCATGTATAATAAAAATAACGGGTCGTTATTATATAGATGAATTGGAAAAATATTTAAATAAAGTTAATTTACGTGACATAGATTGTATTAAACAGAAATCATTAGTAACCAATACAGGAAGGGAGTTACATAGATGTGAATTGATTGGTTGTAGAAATCCCCTTTTTAAAACAATTTTTTCAGTTAATGGTAATATAGATATGCATATAGAAGATACTTATTACGAGAGAATCAATGCATATACAAATAATTTAACTTGTAAAAATTTTATTATAGAACCAACTCAAATGGGAGGGATAGGTTATGTTACAAAGTTTTTGTAACAAAATAAATTTTCTATATACATTAGGAAATTTATTATATTGTAGTAAACTTATTATACAGGGAGTTCAGTGATATTAATATCATAATGAGTTTCAACTCGTTTCATAAGATGTACATCTTGTTCTGTAATAAAGTTAATAGCAAGACCTTTACGACCCCATCTACCACTACGTCCAATACGATGTAAATAATTATGGACACAATTGGGTACATCAAAGTTAATGACAGTACCAACCTGTTGTATATCGATACCACGTGCAGTAACATCAGATGAAATTAATACTCTATATTTACCATCTCTAAACGCATTAAAAGATTCGGCTCGTTGCTTTTTATCCATTCCACTATGTATACAGCAAACCGGATATTCTTCACGTATCATAGCATCATACAAATCAGCAACACGTTTAACATTATTAGTATATATAATAGATTGCGAAATCGTAAGTGTATCAAATAATTGTTTTAGTACATCAAATTTTTGTTCGTCTCCGTTAACTGCTATAAAATGTTGTTGAATACCTTCTAAAGAAAGATTTTCACGTTTCATTGTAATATTTACAGGTGATTTCATAAACTTATCTGTTAATTGAAGTACATCACGTGGTAATGTAGCACTAAAAATAGCAACCTGTATATTCTCGTTAAAATATTGAAATATTGTATGAATTTGTTCTTTAAATCCCTGTGATAACATTTCATCTGCCTCGTCTAATATAAATAGTTTAATTGTATTCATATTCAAATGTCTACGTTTAATCATATCAAAAATACGGCCAGAACAACCTACTACTATATGTGGTTTATTATTGGTCAAATTATCAATATCTGTTTGAACAGATGTCCCACCAACCAAAAGTTGAGTTCTTAAATTTGTAAAAAATTCAGATAGCATATTTAATACTTTGAATATTTGCGATGCTAATTCACGGGTTGGTGCAATAATTATGGTTTGAGTTTCTTTTAATTCTGTATCAACACACTGAAGTGCACTAATAGTAAATGCACCAGTTTTACCTGTTCCAGATTGAGCTTGTGCAATAACATCATTACCATTTATAATTGGTAATATAGCTTTTTTTTGAATTTCACTAGGTTTTTCAAAACCACAACTATAAATACCCCGCAATAATGTTTCATTTAAATTTAAATCATCCCAATTATTAATTTGGGATTCAACCGGATTGTCAGTATCATTATTTGACATTGATATATTATTTTAGTATGAATTGTTTAAGCGATTTATAAATATATTAACTTTCTAAACTACATAAAAATATTAATATTAATATATTAGCTACAAAACTAATGTATAGTTTAGAATTTTTTAGTAGTATTGTAACAGATAATATATATGTTTTACCAGATACAGTTAAATCTTCATTATCCAAATTACATACAGCGCTTGGTGTAGATAGGACAAAAGTAGCAACATATACTCAATCATATTCACATAGTCCGCGCAAATCAAGAAATGATAATGGGGATCAATGGAAGAAAAAGGAACAGTTTAAAACAACGGTTATTGTAAAGGCTGAAGGTACTACAAAATTATTAAGTGATATTAAGAATGGATTAAATAAACTTTCGGAAACGAAATATGATATACATGCGAATGTTATATTTAATATTATAGATGAGTTACTACTACCAGAAAATAATCCAGATGGTACTATGGAACAAACGATATTTAATTTAATAGAATCAACAGCTTGTATGAATCATTATTGGTCAGCTTTATATGCAAAAATATGTAAAACCATCCTAGACAAACATCCCAAATTTGTAGAAATTAAAAATAATTGGTGTACAGGATTTAATGAAAATGAATTTAGAATTGATACCGTTGATCCTAGTGAAGATTATAATAAATTTTGTGAGATTAATAAAGAGAATGATAAACGAAGGTATCGATTACTATTTATTATAAATTTATACAATGAAAAATATATAACTCAGGAGGAACTATTAAATATTATATTAGTGATTGAAAACCGATTACAATTAAATTTAAAAAATAAAGAATATGCTGCAGTCAATGAAGAATTAACAGAATTGATGTATATGTTTATTTCTAATATGGTAAATGATATAAAATCTAATTCTATTTTTTCAAATATTCGCGATTGGATAAATGTGTATAGCACTAGTAAGCCAAAAGATAATCCAGGGTTTACTAATAGATCTATGTTTAAATTTATGGATATGCGTGATTTGTTTAAGTAATTTAGAACGAGGTCGGTAATTTATATGAATATATTATTTTTGTTAACAACGAGATAAAAATAATATGACATTAGTGTATATGAAATCATTAATAGATAGCGATAATATTAATTATAAACAATCATATGGTATAGATCCTGATGATATTAATTATAATACAGATATATATGATATTATACATGAAAATGTTGAATTAGAAATTGCTATTGGTAATATAAAAAATACATATGAACAATATGGTGTATTGTATGGTTCAGTATATATGATTATAAACGATATTCCAATATCACGTATTGGTGTATTTGAAATAGATAAAACTAAAATACTTACAGATAATACTTCAAATATGTTAGATAATATCGACATTGAAAATGGAAATATACTAATATTTGCGTCAGTTAATTATATTAATAAAAAAAACAAAAAAAAATTAAAAGAACCAATTGTTGTATCGAAAGAAGATAGTATATCAAATCCCAAATTAGATATTATAGAATTACCAGATGATGTATTAGTGCAGCATATAGATAAGTCATTGTTAACATCTGTAACAACAGACGCATTGGATACATTAAAAGGTGGAATCTTTATAGATAATTCAAATACAGTATCACAATCTATGTTGCTCGAAGAAACTGAAAATGATAGTATGGAACTATCAAATGAATATAAATCTTCTTCAAGAAATACATGGATAGAACAATTTACAAAAAATCATAAATATACAATACTCGAAAATGAAGGAGGAGGAGATTGTTTATTTGCTGTTATACGTGATGCATTTAGAAGTATTGGTAAAGAAACAACTGTTAATAAATTGCGAGCATTATTAGCAAAAGAAGTTACCCGTAAAATATTTGATGAATATACTACATTATATAATCAATTTTCAGCAGAATATCATAGTATTGATACCGAAATGACCGCGATATTAAAAACTATAAAAGAGTTGAAACGCCGATTGGGTAAAACAATAGATAAAATAGAACATACAAAAATTGTTACTGATGCTAATGAACTTACTGCAAGATATAAAAAATTAAGTGAAACAAAAATTATAACTAAAGAATTATTGAATGAGTTCTTGTATATGCAGAATATAAAAGATTTTGAATCTTTTCAAGAATTTATAACTACATCTAAGTATTGGGCTGATTCGTGGGCAATATCAACATTAGAGCGTATTTTAAATATTAAACTTATTATATTAAATGAATCAGCATATAAGAACGAAGATACCGATGGTGTAATGCAATGTGGTCCAATACATAATACTGAAGTTACACAGTTTGCACCAGATTATTATATAATGACTAGTTACGACGGAAGTCATTACAGAGGTATTTCTTATAAGGATAAGAGTATATTGAAATTTCGCGAAATTCCATACAATATTAAAACCCTGATATTAAATAAATGCTTAGAGCATAATTCTGGAATATACTATCTTATAGAGGATATGTGTAATTATAAAAGTAAACTAGGATTAGATGCTAATTATGGTGAACCAATTAAAGATGAAGATGATTTTTTAAATAAAAACTTATATGACAGTGATACTGTATTTATGTTTCATGCAAAATCATATGCTCTTTCTAATGCAGGTAAAGGACAGGGTGAAATAATTGATGCCAGTAATACTATATATAATCTATTAAATACAAGAAAACCAAATAGTGAATACTATAATTGGCGTAGAAAATTAGATGATAGTTGGGCAGCTCCATTTACAGTTGATGGACATAGGTGGCAGTCAGTTAAACATTATGTGTTAGGTTCTCAGTATAAAAAAAGCTACCCTGATTTTTATCTACAATTTTCATTAGATGAAGAGAGCGAATTGTCGACTAACTTAGAAATGGCAATTCTAGCAACTAGTAAGAGTGGTGAATATAATGATATAAAATTACGACCAGATAATGTTACCGTGGATGCGGATTTTTATTCAAATGTTAAATTTCCTCGCAGTGAAGAGGAACGTCAAAAAGCACTTGAAGCAAAGTTTACCCAAAATTTAGATTTACAAAAAATATTAAAACTTACAGGTAGGGCAAAACTAACACAATTTAATCGACGTAACGGGGCCAAAGTAGATATGTTATTGATGAAAATTCGACATAGTCTAGCATAAATATATGATTTACTATACAATTTTTGTAAAAAATTGATATTTTTTACAATAAGTTATAGAAAGTATAATTTGTTACGACAGAAACTAATACAACATAATGAGTGAACCAGTTTATAATACAGTGGAGGAGGAGTTTATCATTGAACCCCCAACAGAATTTGAACAAATGACGTTGGGTGAGGATGAATGGACTAGTTTGTATATTCCAGTCATTCCTGATAATTTGCTTTTACAAAATCATTATGATAGAGTGCATAAATTTTATCCAAAATATTTGCATGGGTTTATTGAAAAGGTACTTCGAATTGGTAAAATTCGTAGAATTGATTTTGTCGATAGACAGATCCAAAATTCACCAATGCCCGTAAAGGCCGCATTTGTCCATTTTGAGTATTGGTATAACTCAGTACAATCACGTAATCTACGTGAGAAGTTGAATACATTTGGGCAATTTAGACAGAAGGGATATACATATAAGGGGAAAAGATGTAATTTCTTTGTACCACAACCTGACCAGACTAATAAATTCGGGTATTTTGATATTCGTATTAATCATACTCCTATTAGTGAAGTAGAATGTGATAGAAATGTTCATCAACTCTATGCCGAAAATCTAATTTTAGAGAAGGAGTTGGGTAAAGCCAATGCAACTATAGTTGAATTGCAATGCCAGGTGAACAAAATGCAATATCAAATGGATATGATATTTAACCGTCATGAGGAGATTTATAGATCATGCAATGATGACTATACACCAATGACACTAGCTGAATTGGAGTGCAATTAGAAAATATTATTAATAACAATAAAAAATAGAAAAATAAAAAATAAAAAGGGGTGTGTATACCCTTTTTTATTTGAGATTATGCATAAATTAGATATCATATATTGACATACGTAAGGTAGTATTAACTATTTTACGATTTATATTCGATGCAAACCAAATTTGTAATATTTCTAACATATCCATATATTGTTTATTTTTGTATAATTCATTAACTATATTACAATACTGTTCTATGTTCTCCTTTATCTTAGTAGACTTATCAAAATTTATAGTATATCCACTAATAGCTATGCATTGCGTTATGTATTCATTCAAGTTAAATAAAAACATTGATTTGATGATATAATATGATAAAACATGAGTGTTATCTTTGTATTTTTCAGTAATTGATAAATTATATGGGGCGTTGGTAATAAAATCAATATAGGAAATATTATAATAGTTGAGAACCTTTGCACATTGGAACATAGAGAATTTAATTTCAGTATAAACAAGGTCTTCTGTCTTTTTTATCAACGTATATAACCATTTATTATAATTAGAATTCCATTTTGTAGTGTTATGTGTAATATACATTATATTAATAAGTTCTCCCCATGTTTCACAATATGTTTCAAATATTCTTACATCACTATTTGCATTAAATAATTTTAATATCTTAGCATTACTGTTACTATTGTTTACACTAGAAAAATCTAACCCAAAACTATGAAATGTCTCATGTATAAATACTTTAAAATATTCCTCTTCTCTGTAAATATGTAATTCATTATTCTCTTTACATGGATACGTGTAAGCAGTATTTGCGTTAATCTGACTTATGTACTCATTCGAATTATTTGGTAATTTCTTTTTACATTTAGTTAACGACAAACAAATTCTAAGTGTTTGAGAACATTTTTCACTAGCAAATTTAGAACATACAAATAACCATGAATATAGGTGTTTAATAATATCATTTATTTGTGAATCACTATGATTAGTATAACCAATTTGTAAAATAATATTACGATTGTCTATATTAAAATTAACAGTAACAAACTTAGATATTTTAGATAATATTGACTCCTGTATTTCAGTGGGATAGTATGAAATATCATAATTTAATTTGTTATATTTTATAATAGATATGTTATTAGAATTTAATTTCCAGATTTCATACGATTTGGCAATTTGAATAAATATTAATGATAATAATTTCTGTGTATTTTGAGAAAATCTAACAGGGGGAATCCTGTTAAATAAAGTAGAATTATCTTTTATGAATTTTTGTATTTTTCTAGAGTCGGTACTATTTATTTGCATAAGGGACTAATATACTAATATACTATTAGATAATATACCCGTTATATGGAAAATTGATTTATATCAAACATTTATAAATATGGTACAAATAACAATCATAAATAGCCATTTGTAAATATGGGGATTAAAAACTTAAATAGATTTTTAAAAGATAATTGTACTAAAAAAGCTATAAGAAAAATAAAATTAGAACATCTACATGGTAAAGTAATTGCAGTTGACGCTAGTATTTATATGTATAGGTATCAAACAGAAAATGCATTAATTGAACAAATGTACATGTTATTATCTACATTATTATCTAATGGTATAATTCCAGTATTTATATTTGATGGAAAACCACCAGATGATAAATTGGAATTGATAAAAAAACGTAGAATGGAAAAAAAAACAGCTGAATTGAAGTATAATGATATATCGAACAAATTGGAGATTAATAAGGATATAATTACTACCGAAGCAAAAAATGAATTATTAAATGAATTATCTCGATTGAAACAACAATTTGTACGATTACATAGTAATGATATATTACAGGTTAAGACATTATTAACAGCATACGGTGTTATGTATTATGAATCATATAACGAAGCAGATGAAGTATGTGCATATTTGGTAAAATCTGGAAAAGCATGGGGGTGTTTAACTGATGATATGGATATGTTTATATATAATTGCCCAAATGTGATTCGAAACATCAGTTTATTAAACGGAACTGTTTTATTATATGAAACTGAACAAATATTAAAGGAGTTATGTATGACGCATAGTGAATTTAAAGAAATTATGGTATTATCTGGAACAGATTATAATATTAATAATAATTGTAATCTGGATAGTACCATTGAATTATATTCTAAATATAAGGAAAGTATGTGTAGTAATAAAGCAAAGGATATTAGTTTTTATAATTGGTTATTGGAAACAACTAATTATATTAAAGATCATGACGAACTTATACATGTATGTACTATTTTTAATATGAATAGTCTTAATACAGATGAACTAGATAAAATAGAAATTAGTACTAAGAATATAGATCATGACCAATTACAAAATATTATGGTAGAACATGGGTTTATATTCACATCAACGTCGAAATGAAACAACCTTTAAAATCATGTGTACCTGTGTGTGTTAAATTTATAGTAATATCAATCCATATATCATTTTTTTGTTTTGTCCATCTAGTACAAAACATCCAATCTTCTGATAAGTAGTGATTGTCTACTACTCCACAGTCAAACAATGCATATGCATATTTATTTTCTTCTTCTGTTAGATAACTAATATCATCAGTATATTTTGTTTCAGGATATGCATTCGATAATTCTTCTATGACATTTCGTTGTATCATCATAAATCCAGTAGCAATATGTCTTACTTGTGTTAAATTTTTTACAATTTTTACTTCATTTGATATATGATTTACATTGTATTTTAACATTCGCATTTGAATTATATCAGTAGCTGGAGTTTCTGCATCAATAAACTGACTACTTTTTAAAAAATTTTCAATAGGGTTAGGATTAGTATCTGTTGGTACAATTTTATTAAAATTATAAGTTTTTAATGGATATATACCACCAACTAATGACTTTTCTGCTAACAATAATTTAATTATATCAATTGGATCCCATGTAATATCATTATCTATAAACATCATATGTGTCATTTTCTCATCATTCATTGCTTTTGCTACTAGATTATTTCTAGCACGTGATACGAGGCTATCGCCTTTACAAAATAATATATGTAATTCAATATCAAATTTATTAAATAATTCTTTTGTCAAAAGCAAGCAATTTACATAATTCACATAACATAATCCACCAAAACATGGGGTTAGAATATAAACTACGGGTTTGACTTTATTTACATACGTTTTTACAGATTCATTAAAATCGAGTTCACGAACATTAACCCTTTCTGTATTATTATCGTTCATATGATATATTATAATAAGTTTTTTAATTTCTATATCCTTATAGCAAATAATTATAAAATGTAATTATTTGTTAGTTTATTAGTTTTATTATTGAATGTATGATATTATTTTTATTTATTTAAAAAATTTTAATTTAAGCAGTAACATCACCAGCCTTCTGGAAGTGGTGCTTCATGTAACGCTGAAGGTTGAAGTAAGTAAGCTCATCATCCTTTGCTACCTTAAGAAGCTTGGTAAGCTTATTATCAGGGTGGATAATACGACCATTGTCCTTATCCTGAAGCTTATGGGTTTGGATATAAGAATTAATCTCCTTACTCACGTCAGTACGAGCCATCTCTGTGCCAATCTCCTTACCAAGGAAAGCGGCAAGCTCATCACTGATTCTGGTGGGCTTAACAAATCCAGAAGGCTTTCTGTTACCAGAGTTCTTGCGCTTCTTGCTAGCAGCCTTAGCAGCGAGCTTCATCTCCTTGGTCATTGCCTTCTCAACTGTCTTATAGTCAGCCTTCAATGTAGAAAACATAGTTCCGAGTTGTTGGAGCTTTGCGCTGAACTCGGCCATCTTTGTCAAAATGACAGGGGTCTCAACGACAGGCTCAGTAGGAGCAGCTGCAACGGGGGCAGGGGTGGGGGCAATCTCGTTAACAGGAGCAGGTGCTTCGGCCTTGGGAGCCTTGGTCTTCTTTGCCTTAGTGGCAGGTGCAGGAGTAGTAGTAGTCTTAGATGCTCTAACCATTCTGGGTGTATACCATATCTAGTACTAACTGTTTAAGTGTTTTTACTACTATATATATTTATTTAATATAATATTAAATTAACACACCATACTTCAGCGTCCATTTAGAAATATATATTTCAAATGCGTATTATTTAGGATATTTTTCATATTTAGAATGGTATAGATTCATATAACCATGGCATTGCTTCTCGAGCAGGTCGCGATACCACGGTTAATGCAGTTAAAGCATGTAATGCACCTAATTTTCGATGTTCAATGCATATACTACTATGTACTAGATTTTCAAATACTATCACACATATTGTTTTTAATTCAGCAACTGTCAAATCTATATGCCGTATAGACGTATTAAATATACCTTCAAATGGACCATGAAATGGACATATTGTATTTTTTACTGTTAATGATATCTGTGCATGAAAATTCCAAATATCAAATATTGCTCTATATAAACGTGCATATTTCAAATGATCTAATGAATTAAACCAACTAATGTTTGTATAATTACCTAATTGGTCAATTTCCATAAATAATGATTGCACTCGTTCATCCAATGGTTTTTGTCGTAATGCTATTATCTCCTGATATTTTCTATACATTACATCATTGTTTACAGAATTGGGTATAATTGTAGGAATATAGTTATTATAATTACTATTTAGTTGGTCGTTTACACTATTTGTTATACGATTTACTAAATCGCGTTGTCTCGATACTCTTCTATTATTTGGTGATCGTATATGATCTGGTCTGATAACATATTTGTTTTGTATTCTATAATATCGATAGTAATATATAGTCAAATTATGCAAAGATATTATTGATGATTTTTGCTTATTTGTAAATACATATCTATTATATGGATTATACATTTTGTTTGAACTGTGTAATAAATGGATTAAAGATGATATATTAAACCCATATATTTGATCATTATCACCAATATAACTATAAAAATTTTCTGGTTCTATTTCTTCTAGTGGTTCTAATGAACAGGCATCTGTCTTATTTACACATAATTCTCGATTATTTAATGCTGGTCCACGTAGCTTATTCATATGACGTATTATCCAACCACGCATCAATCGTTGAATGTGTATGACATTAAAACGTCGCTTAAATTCTGTTATTATTCGACCCTTTAATACATTTTTATTCCCTGTTACCAATAGTTTATTATCTTTACATACCTGTTTTAATATTTTATGTGGATACTTATCGATATTGAAATTGTCATTAAACGAATCTTCGTATGTAAAAGACGAAACAATTTTTCTATTATAACATCGTTTTTGCTTAGGTTTTGATTCTATATTTTCATTCATATTTGGTATTATATCATTATTTTCTATAAGTTCGTTCAATAATACTGACATTATACTATAATTCTTATATAATGTCTATATAGATTATTATGTATGAATTATATTCACTTAATTTCATAATAAAATATATATAAATATTTGCATAAAATGACAGCATTATCGAGTATAAATAATTAATTATAATACTTAACTATATACATTTTGCATAAAATTGATATAGAAAGATCCCTATAATCTATATCATCTTAATAAGTTAGTCTTATATAATGTCAAAGCCATCTGCACCTATCGTTCTAAACACCGCTGACTGGGATACGTCTAGTATTCGTTACATGCAACCCAAGCTCAATGATCGTGGAGGAAAGTCTATTAATATTATTAGTACACAAACCAATCGTTCATTGCATATTTCAACCCCACTTATGATGACGTGGGGAATTAGTGATTACGTCGATGAGAAGACTGGAGAATCTGATGGTAAGTTTAGTATGTCGTTGGTATTCCCAAATGAAGATTATGCAACTGCTGCTTCTAATACCTTTCTCGATAGGTTGAAGTCGTTTGAGAATCAAATTTTGGATGATGCAGTCAAGTATAGTGATGCATGGTTTGGAGAGGAGCTATCTCGCGAGGTAGTGAAACACAATTTCTTCCCATTCCTTAAGTACAGTAAGGATAAGTTGACGAAGAAGATTGATCCCACTAAGTCACCATCTATTCGTGCTAGAGTACCCAATTATAATGCAAAATGGGGTGTTGAAGTCTACGATACTTCATCTAATCTACTATTCCCATGTGATAACGAAAACATGACTCCTATGGATTTTGTACCTAAGAAGAGTCAGGTTGCTACTGTTTTGCAATGTGGTGGTCTTTGGTTTGGTGGAAAGGGTTGGGGAGTAACCTGGAAGGTAAATCAATGCGTAGTTAAGCCTCAGGAAGTAGTAAGTGTCTTTGGTAAGTGTCACATTCAACTCAGCGCAGATGATATTAAGACCATGAATACTGATACCACCAACGAAAATGAGGACGAAGACGAAAGCCTTCCTGCTAGTAAGCAATCTGTTGATGTAACAGTTGATGATAGTGAAGATGAAGCAGAACTAGAAGAGAAGGAGCCTGAGCCTGAGCCAGAGCCAGCACCAAAGAAGAAGGTGGTTAAGAAGGCTTCTGTAGCAGCAGACGATGACGCACCAGCACCAAAGAAGAAGGTGGTTAAGAAGAAGGTAGTTGCAGCATAAATTCATATAAATAAAAGAAAAAATGTAGAACAATAAAAAGCAAAAAAAGATAATCAATAAATATATGTATATTTGTTATATGTTTTTTATTTGATAATAGATATAGATATTATGATACACTTCATAATATGTATTCCAAAATAAAAAAACTACTAGAAAATGGATACACTCCAAGTTATGTATTTGATATTGGAGCATATCATGGAGATTGGACAACATCAGTTATAGCTATATTTCCTAATGCACATTATATTATGATAGAAGCAATTGACTATAATGAACTGAATAAATATAAGAATTATTCTAATCTTACTGTTATAAATGAAATACTTAATCATACAAATGAAACAGTATCATGGTTTGAAATGCGTAATACAGGAGACTCTATGTTTAAAGAAAAAACTATATGGGGGTCTAAGTCGATAGAATTACAGCGTGATGCTATAACACTGGACTATTGTTTGGAAAAGTATAATATTGATGTTAATAAATTAAAAAATGTATTTATTAAAATAGACTGTCAAGGTGCAGAATTATCAATATTGAAAGGTTCTCAATCAATATTACATATTGTTGATTTTATTTTATTAGAACTGCCACTATTCGGTGAATATAACGAAAATGTACCATCATTTTTAGAGCATATTCAGTATATGGACTCTATTGGATTTATACCATATGATATTATTGATAATCATTATATTAATAACTTCAATATGCAGATAGATATGTTATTTATTAATAAGACACATCCTTTTAATAATAGTATTAATGATAATCTGTTAAAAAAATATACAGAAAATAATTAGTAACTGTTTGTTGATATTACTCTTATGAAGAATATCAACATATTAACCGATGAAGATTTAAATGCAAATATTAAAATGAATATATATATCAGATTTTTTTTTAATATTATATATGTCTTTGGTATTTATTTGACTTATACCACCATTCGCAATAATTATTAGTTGAGTCTTTTCTATTTTTAATGTATTAACAGTCACAGGTATGTTTAATTTATCACATTCAATATATATTGTATCCTTATCCCAAATATCTTTTATGTTGTATTCAGCATGAATATGTATATTATTTTTATCATCAATTTCCATATTAGATGGTAATGTTGGAATACAATTTACATATAGGTCATTACCAGATGCATCATAAACTAATAGATGATGCCATAATGGAATTATATAAGATTCATCATTTAATGTTAAATTATATAAATTATTTTCATATAAATCATGTAATGATGGGTTTAATATTATACATTCATCTTTTTCATTTTTATTGATAATAATATCTTCAATCTTTGCAATTAATGTTGTTGTTATATGAAAGGCGTCTTTATAATTTGTCAATATAATTTTAGTGCGAATTAATGTGTCTTTATCTAAATTTTCCAGATATTCTATTGCTTTATCCTCACATATTGTAGTGATGCGTTGTATAATGCTATATAGTATAGAGTTTTCTTTTTCTAGTATTTTTTGGAGGAATTTGATAAATATATTTTTATAATTGTTTAAGTTCATATTTTCATCCATGAATGATTCGTCGTCCGTGCTTATATAACCATCGTACTTCATTAAATATTCATATGATTCATTTACTTCCATAAATTTTTTGGGTGCATCTATATTGCGATTTTTATCAGGATGGTATGTCAATGCTTTTATGCGATATTGACGTTTTATTATATCTTTGTCTATTTTGTCACTGGTATACTCTATATCTAAATATTTACATGCTAATTTTCTATTCATCTAGATTATATATCTTATTTATTATATAGAATAGCATACTCTCTAAGTGATATATCGGTCGATAATTATTATTGTAGTATTTTAAAAAAGTATAAGTTTTTTCTGTTATAAGTGATATATCTACAGCATTTAATGAACCATTTGATATAAAATATGATAAAATATACCATATACAATCTATTACGTCCAAATTATACGTCAACATGTTATAAAGACTTTCTCGTAGTTCGATAAAACTATCAGGTTTTATATTACATATATCCTCTATTATTTTATCGCATACTATATTAAAAATATCTTCGGGAAAGTTTATTGTATTATCGCTGGATTCCTGGGAATTTAATAAATCAAAATATTTTAAGTCTTTTAAATTCAAAATATTTGATTCATCTATACTAGATAATATTTCATCGTTATTTGGAATAAACACCTTATTTCTATTATAATTAATTCGAGTATTAAAATGTTCTATATTTAATTCCATGTTATCATTATTACATTCATGGTTATTGTTTAATAATCTTTTATATTCTTCAGGCTTTGGTCTTCCTATATTTATCATATGACAACTATTTATAATTGAATATGGCAAAAAGCTAACATGATCCGTAGATATAATAAATTTAATATGAATATTTGTATTTGAATGATTATAATGTTGCATATAACTATAGAATATATCGATTAACTCTGTATGTATTTGATGAAAATTTTTACATAATATTATTCCTATTTTTTCTGGTTTTACTGATACTATGTCTATTATTTGAAAAAATATTTCATGCCATAATGTTTTTGAATTACATCCTAATAATGACATATCAATTTCATAATGGATATCACTTATTTTGTAATTATATTGTTGCTTATCGGTTGTTGCAGTTATTCGTTTTTCATATTTTAAATTAGATTTACTATATCTCTTAATAAGTGATAAAATTTGCGAGTATTTACCAACACCAGACGGTCCATGTATAATTATGTTCTCAAAATCATATACATTTTGAGGGAATTTTGAAAATGTATTAACTAATTCAGGATGTATATTATGTTTTTCTACAGATAAAATGTGTTCTTCAAATGTGCTTTCGTAATGTTTCATTTATTAGAATAGAATATATAATTTATTACTTCTATACGCATTATATAAATAATTACAAAAATAGTGATGTAATTATTTATTCTATATTGTTTTCTGTTTGTTGCATATTACGTATTGTATTCACACTACCAAATGAAATTATTGCATTATAAAGAGAATATCCTCCATGAAAGACCAATAATATACTCAATAATATTAAAAATACGGTTTTATAATCAGAATATTTATAAAATAAAAAAAACTGTGTTATTATTGGTATAATCATTAATAAATAATATGAATAGAGAATATTATATTCCGCATATAATCCATATTTACCTGTATATTCTGGTGGTTTTTTACCATGTTCATTTTTATATTGTCTATTATATTCACTATAACTACCGAATACTACCAGTTTACTAACTATGTAAATCATTGATGATAATATGATAGCATATAACGTTACTAGTTGAATTGTATCCATATCGACAGTAATTACCTTATATAAAAAGATTGACCGTATTATTAAATATATACACGGTAGTAATATTACCCACCAATTTACTGAAATATCATGTGAAAAGAATGGAAATAGTATATTCATATATACTAAATAAAGTATAGCTGTTATTGCACCGTATTTTACTATAAAATTCATAATTTTTCTTATGCCCTTTGTAAATGTATAATTATTATCTATATAACGGTTAAGCCAAATATAACTACTTAACAAAAATAATATTGGACTTGCTAATGATAATGGGATTATAAAAACAAATATAAAAATTGCTAATTTGGGAAAATACGTTAGAATTTTATCAATCAATAATATTGTTGCATTATCACTTTCTTTTTTTAAGAATAGTTCTATAAACTCGCATATATTCTTTATTAGTTCTATTAGTGTATTTACACCGAAGAAATCTATTTTAAAAATATCAGTTAGTTTTTCTAAAATATTAGTTAGGTTTTTTTGTGACATACTATTTTAATTATCTTATTTTATTATGAGAAGTTTTTTACATTGAAATTTTGTATGTCGTACATAACCATTCTACTAATGTTTCTATTGTACAATTTAAATAACCGTGTGGACATTTCTTTATGTTTAAAAATTTGGGTTTTTTCATATCTGGTTTCTTATAGTATACATATGGACCATATTGACCTCTTCTAATATCCATATATTCGTTTAGTACTCGCAATACCTGCTTTTCTTTAACTGGTTCTAAATATTTTTGAACGTCTTCAAATGATATTTCGTCAACTGATTTATTTAAATTCTTAATACTAATTCGATTATCTCCATATTCTAAGTACAAACCATAACGACCGTTTTTAATATATAAATCAATATCACAATGTTTACCTATACATTTTGATGTATTTTCTATTAATTCATTTATAGAATATTGTTTATTTCTTAATTTGTCTAAATCTATTTTTTCTTTGGCCATTAAATAAGTCTTTGTACCATCTACTTCTGTATGAATTATACGTGGACCATCCTTACCAAATATATATACATTATCTTCATCTATTTCATATGTTTGCTTGGGTATTGCAGTTAGGGTTTTTATCTGTTTATCTATATCTATTACACTATTTCTACATATTACTGTCCAATCTGTCAATTCTCCACATGATACCTTATCTAATTCATATTCCATATTTTTTGTATACTCATATGAGAACATATTCTCGAAATATCCTAATAAAAATTCTATTGTTAATATACCGACTGGTTCTATCACTAATTTTTTCTTTTCTCCACCAAATTCCTTTTCTATATCCGTAATTGTTATTTGATCACCTATTAATTCATATTCTTTACATTGTATCTTTTTACCTTCTATATCAGTTATCTTTACATATCCTCTTTCCAATATTGTATCTACTATTGTTGCAAACGTAGATGGTCTTCCTATTCCTAATTCTTCTAGTTTATTTATTAAACTTGCCTCTGTATAATGACGTTTTTTATTTATTATATGTGTTTCACTTTTAATTGTGTTGTATGATACTGGATTTCCTTTATTTGCAATATTAATCAAATTCATTCGTAATGCTGTCAGTTCATTTTCAGTGTTTGTAGGTTCTCCTTCTCCCAATTTTTTCCATCCTAAAAAAGATGGTATCTCTATTGTATGTACATATTCATTATCTAAAGGTGCTGTTATTTTTATATGTGATACATTATATATTGCTGACGACATACAACTTTCGATCGAATTATTCCAAATTAATTTATACATTGTGTTCATTCTACGATCTTCGCAATTTCCTAGATTACTTAAACTTATTTGAGTAACACGAATAGCTTCATGGGGATTATTTATATCCGTGTTCTCTAATTTTTCTATATTTCCTATATATTTTTTATTGTTGAATCGATTTTCGATATATTTACTTACTCCTTCAATATATGATTTTGAATAACTTGTACTTTCTGTTCGCATATATGTAATAAATCCTCCCTGATATAATTTTTGACATATATTCATCGTATCTTTTGGAGACATATGGAGAACATTACTTGCTACTTGTAATAATCGTGATGTATGAAATGGTTTTGGTGGCTCTCTTACTGACTTTTTATAATCTCCTACGGATAGTATATGTTTAAAACCTTTGGATAATTCGAGAAATTGGAGAACCATATCCGGTGACTCTAAGTGTTGGGTTAAATTGAACAACAATTTGTTGGGAAAAAATGATGCATTTATTTTATTGAATTCTTTTATATTTTCTGTTTTTTCTATATGATTTTCGTATATTAATCTCAATGCTGGACTTTGACATCTTCCTGCTGATAATGAATTTTCATTGTTATAGTATAAATATTTCCATAATAATGGGGATATCTTATAACCGACCAATATATCGAGAACCTGACGAGCATGTTGCGCGTGTACTAGATTCATATTCACGATTGTTGGGTTTTTTATACATGATTGAATTGCATCTTTGGTTACTTCATGAAACAATACTCGTTTTGTAGTCTTCAATGGTAAATCAAACTGCATACATATATGCCATGCAATGGCTTCACCTTCTCTATCATCATCTGTTGCTATGTAGATGTTGGATGAAGAGAACCCCGAAATTATTTTTTTCATTTGCTCTACGTGTTCTTTCTTTTCGTCGATTAGTGAGAACTTAGGTTGAAACGTATTATTAGTATCTATCGATTTTAAACCATCTATTGTACGGAAATGACCTTTTGATGCTATACAACTATAATCTCCTCCTAGGAAATGTTCTATTTTTGCACACTTCGATGGCGATTCTACTATAAAAAGGTACTTAGCATCGGCCAGGTTTGACGAAACTATTTTAGATGCATTTTTACTTTTTGTATATTTTCTTGAAACCTTTGGTGGCATATTGAGAACCTATATTTATTATATCATATCATGAAGAGTTTAATAGGTTTTATTCTATTATTTCTATTATTATAATTATTTTTATCATTATAGATTATAATACATATGGATATATTTGGATTTTTTAAAAATAAGCGTGGCAGAGATGGTGATAATCCTGAAACCTCGAACAAAAAATTACCAGATGAGAACAGTATAGAATTTTCGAGAATGTTATCGAACATACGTGATGATGGTTCTAATGCACAAACGCTTATAAGTAATTTTTTTAAGGAAAGAAATCAAGACCCTTTAATTTATATTGGTATTCCTCTTCATAATATATATGATATAGAATATGTATCTACAAACATCGCAAATTTTATTAAAAGTTATTCTAGGACGCCAACATTAACTGATACAATTAGACCACAAATAATGGTAACGAGCGCACATGGTGTATACAAAACTGTAGCACCTGAACATATGTATGCAATTGACGTATTGAAACAAAAAAGAAAGGATGATAGTACATTTGATGAGGAAACGTATAAAAATAATGTTGAAGAATATGCTTTGGATATAGAGATGGAGAAATGGTTAAAATCACCTAATCAAATTAATCGTCAAAGTAATATTAATGAACGCGAAATAGATGACATTAAAGGGTACATTCATGAGTATATAAACAGTGTTTATCCTGATTGTAGAGAAAAATTTGAAACCATGTATGAAAATTTGTTCGAAATAGAAGAACCATCACCATCTCAGTTATCTGCAAACATACGTCTGGAAGATGATACATTTGATAATAGCAGTATAGGTGAGAGATTAATATTGAAGATAATGGAAGCTAATAAATTATCTAGAGATGAAGCATCCGTAATTGCTGAAAGATATGACAAGGTTATCGCGGAAACAACATATGTAAGACAAGTAGGAAATATATGTGGAGTAATGTTGGAAGGAGATGATATTGGTAATGATATAGATTTAAACAATATAAAGAATCTTTCTACACGAAGGCAAGAACAAATAGTTATAGATACGGTTCTAAAACAAATTGTCGCAAATAGAGTACCAGATACAGTTGTAAATTTGCATTTGGTAACATTTTTTATAAGACGCGTATTAAGATTCATGTTTAATATGGATTATACAACAACCAACTCAAAAGATCCTTGGGAAAAAACTATAAAAAAACTTGCAACAACGGATACATCATGGCGTAGTTATCGAGTACATAAAGGGGATACTGCAAATAAATATAAATTTATTCCTAATCCAAATGAAGACAAAAAACTTTATCCTAATTATGGTTTACTTATAATAAATGGAATAGATGACATTATTAATTTGATGGATAAGGAAACATATGAAGAATATGATGAAGCTTTGAAAAATGGTACATATGGTGATCCAACATATATTCGTATTAGACTTACTCGTATTGCATTGTATAAATTATATACAACACAAGAGTTAGATACAGTAGATTGTATAATTATAAATGATGTTATAAATCCAGGACAAATGCTACGACTGTTTGATTCATCATGTCAGCATTCGGTACAAACTAATAAATTACGTACCCGATCAGGAAAACATCTAGATATAGATTTATTGAATTCTGATTTTCCAGAAGGTGATTCTCAAGATCGACTATCTCTATATGAACGACCATCTCTATATGATGGGGGGAAAAAACAAACCAGAAAAAAGAGCAATAGAAAAATAAATTCAAAACGAAAGAAAAGTAAAAACACTAAACGAAAAACAAAAAGAAATAAACGAGACACTAAGAAAAATAAAAAAATAATTATTGGGG
>Ga0222719_10001676_pt1 | contig 21108 bp, 14 predicted proteins | sample C33_34DmetaG_FD_165039 | JGI IMG/M metagenome (GOLD analysis project Ga0222719, IMG submission 165039) | Estuarine water microbial communities from San Francisco Bay, California, United States - C33_34D | ecosystem: Environmental > Aquatic > Marine > Unclassified | place: USA: California... | reverse complement strand
ATTTTCGCGTCTGAATTAGGATTCCATTTCCCCTCAGGAGAAACCTTCTCATGATTATATCTAGTAATGCCAGTTAGTACAGCCTTACCTTCTTTATCTACTGTCCAAGTTTCGATAGTGCCTTGCGCTACAGAAGACACATTTGAGAACAATGTAGTGTAATCTAAGGGATATTCAAATGCTAATCTAACAGCTAAAGCGTTAATATCAGGCCTTGCTTGAAATTCTGGATGTGCATAAAATGATTTTATTTCAGAGCCAAATAGTAGCGTACCGTCAGGTAATAATGTTCTAAATAGGGGTTTAACACCCATTGGATCTCTACAAAGTATTAATTCTCTAATTTGAGGATCCCATAATGCAAATCCCCAAACTCCATCCAATTTTGAAACCCAAGACCTATGCTTATCGGCATTATTCCCTGGTTTATCTGCATCTTTGGTTTTCATTAGTGAACCTACTTTTTTACCGACCGGAATCTCATATGTTTTCTTATTGTCATACGCATGTTTGCGATGAAGTGCTAGAATTGTCTCACTATCACCTGATGTCTTCCAAGGATAGTTTTGAATTTCTGATTTTATTTTTTTGAAGTTATATATCTCGCCATTCTGAACTAGAATGCAATTATGTTCAGATTCAATAGGTTGTTTGGAGCCATTTACATCTACGATTGCTAGTCTTGATTGAGCGAGACAAACACTCCCGACCACCAAATCAGATTCGAAACTACCAAACCCATCTGGCCCTCTGTGAGATAAATTGCCCGACATAGAACTTACAACGGTAGAGTCGCCATTACCTAGAATCCCGGTAATGCCGCACATATTACTTCCAAAAATAACAGGTATTTAATTCAGCGTTTTGTATAGAATTAGAAATATTTCACATATATTGCTAGAGATGCCAAAGATGCAATTACCCAAATCATAACATAAGTGTTTTGCGAGAGTGAGGATTCCATAATCTCATTTTGTTCACTATCATCCATATTATCATGCCTTCGAGAAGTGTGAAGAATGTAAACATGACGCCAATGGATGTTCAAAGAAACGGTTCTATCAATAGTAAAACTGTTAATGGAAGAAGAATCATGGTGGCATTGTCATCAATCCATCTTACTGTTGGTAATTCACCAAGAACCGTCATTGGTGCTAAAATAATTGACGCAATAATAGGGGTGCCTAAAAAATAACTACTAGACAACCAAATCACATAAGAAGTAATTAATCCACCAAATATTGCAGCTTTAATTCCTTTTTTTGAACGCTTAATTTCACCCATTATAGGGTCTACAAAAGTCAAACCCCAAATTAACGGCGCAGCATATATACCTGATTCCAAACCATCGAAATTTTTTGACTCCGGGGAAATAATTAATGCCAAACAAACAGCAAATGCGCCCCACGCAAGTGCAGATACTTGTTTTGCTTCATATTCTCTTTGCCCTACAATTATAATTCCAAAGTACAGCCTTAAGATTTCAAGAAAAATCAAAATAAGCAGGCAGAAAGTAACAAATTGGTTAGGCTCCATTGAGAAAAAATCAGAAAGTTGATCGCCTTTGGTGTAATATAAAATTGGGACTAAACACATTATTACATGGGTGAATCTCCTAAAAATATGGCCACTCATTCCTCCAACTGAGTGTTTTGCATGATCTATATCTAATGGGATTACATCATTGCTCAATTTGCCACTTCCAAAAAATAGTATCAAAGATGATCCAGTGCTTCATCTAGATTTAACGCTCCAGACTCTATGTTTAATAATATTTCATCTAAAGAAGGATTGGATAGTAACCTATGGTCCCAGGCTGAAAGCAATCTTTCCTTGGTTCTCAAAATACTTCTATCTTTATCAACATGGAGGTTTTCTAATTCCTCTATTAACTCAGATACTCCGTTGTTGTTAATTGATGAAGTCAACATAACAATTGTGTCATCACCCTTATTAGAATATTCAAGTGATTTCTTGATAGAAATTGCTGCAGCATCAGAATTTGGTAAATCTGATTTATTTATGACAATCACGTCTGCCAATTCGATAATACCTGCTTTTTCTGCTTGAATAATATCTCCTCGGTCCGGACCATCAACTAACATTATTCGATTTGCGAAGGCGACTATTCTGATTTCCGATTGACCGCTTCCTACGGTTTCAATAATGATTTTACTCCAACCACAATAGCTCAGTAAATTTATCATTGAATCTAAAAAAGGCATTAATCCACCAGGGTGATTTCTAGTAGCCAAACTACGGATAAAAACAGATTCTCCGGTATCTGCAGATGACATCCTCATTCTATCACCTAGTAGCGCTCCACCACTTTTTGGAGACGACGGATCTATAGCTAAAACCGCTACTTTTTCACCTCTTCTAACCCACTCTTCAATCATGACACCTATTAACGTAGATTTACCTACTCCTGGAGGTCCCGTTACACCTAAAACCCATGATTCGTTAGATTCTTCTATTGGCAATCTTTCACCAGACTCTATTATTGTCAATAATCTAGCAAGCTCTCTTCTATTTCCTTGCTTGGCGAGGACGATATTCTTATCTTGACTCAAGACCATCTCCATCCTATTTTTTCTCCAACACCCACGTCTAATTGACTATCTTTACGATCTGAAATGATTTCTAAGAAATTAATTATTGAACTTGTTTTTGTACCCGGGCCAAATATGGCTCTAACACCTAAAGAGTACAAATAATCTCTATCTGATTCGGGTATAATTCCGCCTGCAAAAACAATTACATCCCCCATGCCGTTAGAAATTAACTCTTCACAAACTTTTGGTATCAGTACATTATGAGCACCTGACAACGTCGAAAGACCAACTGCAACAGCATCTTCATCCATAACTACGCGGACTATTTCGGATGGTTTTCTTCTTAAACCAGTATAAATTACTTCATGTCCTGCGTCTCTTAAAGCTCTAGCAATTACCTTTGCGCCTCTATCGTGGCCGTCTAGACCTGGTTTAGCGATAACAATTCGCATGCTCATAACAAAGTCAGGGGAGCGGCTAAACAATTTCAAACAACCGATTCAATGATTTTTAAGAGTTTGGCGAAGAGTAATGCTAATTGGGTTAGTCTCGCCATTCAATACCATCATATGTCTGGTGTGAAGGAACGTATCGACGAACTTCGTAGAAGAAAAGCCCAATCCGAAGCAGGAGGGGGACAAAAAAGAATTGCAGCGCAACATTCGAAAGGAAAGTTAACTGCCAGAGAAAGAATTGAACAATTATTAGACGTTGATTCATTTATGGAAGTCGATTCTCTAGTTGAACATAGATGTAGAGATTTTGATATGGATAAAAATGTAATCCCTGGAGACGGTGTTATTTGTGGCCATGGCACCATCAATGGTAAGGTAGTATACTGCTTTGCACAAGATTTCACAGTATATGGAGGTTCTTTAGGAGAAATGCATGGTCTGAAGATATGCAAAATCCTGGATATGGCTCTGAAAACTGGAGCTCCAGTAATTGGGTTAAATGATAGTGGAGGAGCTAGAATCCAAGAAGGAGTGGCAAGTCTAGGATCATACGCTGAAATATTTTTTAGAAACGTAAGAGCTAGTGGAGTGATACCACAAATCTCAGTGATAATGGGACCCTGTGCAGGAGGTGCAGTTTACTCTCCTGCAATAACAGACTTCGTAATTATGGTTGATAAAACTTCACATATGTTCATCACAGGCCCTGAAGTCATAAAAACTGTAACTAATGAAGAAGTTTCTTTTGAAGAATTGGGAGGAGCAGGGACTCATGCCAGTAAATCAGGAGTTACACACTTCACAGCAGAAAATGATGATGATGCATTAGAAATAGTAAGAGAGCTCATACAACTATTACCCTCAAATAATTTAGAAAAGCCACCAACAAAATTAACTAATGATTCACTCTCTAGAAGTTGCGATAAATTAGATGATTTAGTTCCTGAAAATGCTTCGCAGCCTTATGATATGATAACCGTTATAGAAGAGGTTGTCGATGATGGAGCATTTCTAGAAGTTCAAGCAGATTTCGCACCAAATATCATTGTAGGATACTCACGAATGGGAGGCCATACTATTGGAATTGTAGCAAATCAACCGAAAATATTAGCAGGGTGTCTAGATATTGATGCCTCCGTTAAAGCAGCAAGATTTGTTAGGTTTTGTGATGCATTCAACATACCCATACTGACATTGGTTGATGTCCCAGGTTTTTTACCAGGTGCTAATCAAGAGTGGGGTGGGATAATCAGGCATGGTGCTAAATTACTCTATGCATATGCAGAGGCCACAGTCCCTAAGATCACAGTGATTACTAGAAAAGCATATGGCGGCGCATATGATGTAATGTCCTCAAAACATATTAGAGGAGATTATAATATTGCTTGGCCAAGTGCTCAACTTGCTGTAATGGGGGCTGATGGAGCTGTTCAAATAATTCATAGAAGAAGAATCAACAGTGCAGGGAATCCAGAACAAGAAAGAGAAAGACTAGTGGATGACTATAATGAAACTTTTGCTAACCCATATCAAGCCGCAGCGTTAGGGTATCTAGACGATGTAATACAACCAAGAGATTCTAGAAAAGTACTAATTAAGGCACTAGGTGCTTTACTTGATAAAGAAGAAACTAGGCCTGAGAGAAAGCATGGAAATATACCACTTTAGAGGATTTATGATGGAAGAAGAGAGACTTGAGTTATTAAAAAAAGTTGCAATTGCAGCCGTGATTTTAAGAACTTCACAAGGAGATTCAATTAGGACATCAGAATATAGATCTAAAGGAAATGAATGGGTTACTGATCACAGAAGAATGTTATTAGGAAAAAGAAATTTATCTAGCTTTAAGTCAAAAAGAAGTACTTCGAGGTGATTTTTTGAAAGAAAAAAGAAAAATCATTGTTGATGGAGAAGATTTTGATGTTCTAATCGAAAGAAAAGGAGATTCATGGGTTGTTGAAATTGAGGGTATCACTTTCGATGTTAAAACAGAGGGGGAATTACCCCACTCTAAACAAAACAGAAAAAGAGGAGGCAGTAAGAGAAAACTTTCAGGCAAAATCTCTTCTTCAATACCTGGAAAAATTGTATCATTAAATGTTTCTTTAGATGAAATGGTAGAACAAGGTCAAGTAATAATGATCTTAGAAGCAATGAAAATGCAGAATGAAATTCAAGCACCAATTTCAGGAAAAATAGTAGAAATTAATTGCCATTCCGGTGAAAGTATAGAAGCGAATATGCCTTTAGTAGTGATAGAACCGTTAGATAACAAGTACTAGGTAATTTCAATTAATGGATAATGAGTGGATTGAATATGAAAAGTTGTGATTACGGAGATTGCTCTGATAAAGGAGAGAATATTAGTAGATTGTCTCCCGAAGGTTTTCTTGTTGCAACTGGCAATAAGGCATACTCGTTTAGAGAAGCTTACAAAAGATTTCACTATTGTGACTCACATCATGATTTATTAATGAAGAATGTATGGAATAGAGTCAGACAAAATGAAGACAAAGACGATGACCACGTAGCACCAACGGCAATATAATCAAATCAGACCTAAGGCATCTTCAATACGGTTTAATTCTGGACCAGTGGAACCTGAGCCTACTAAGGCATCACTTTCAGAGGTTACACATCCTGCTCCAACATAAGGTGAACCAAAACAAACTGTCCCCACCATAATTGGCACATTCATTACAGATTCAATGACTTTTACTTCTGACGAGGTAACATCAGGATGAGAAAGAATACCCTTGTTGTTAGCAACTAGCAAAGAACCTACTGTATCTTGACCAGCAACTCTGGTCCTAGCTGTTTTAACTCCTAGAACCTCGCCTATTAATTCGACTCCAGGGGCAGGTATAGATTTGCTAACCACCGCGCCATAATCATTACATTCAACAAGATTCCCTGCAGCATTTACCCCACTTTCCAATATCACTATCTCTCCAAAACTTGACAGAATATCTAGATCTTCTTCTGTTGCAATATCTGCTACAGCGATTCCTTTACTATTCCCTACAATTAGGCTGCCAAGTAAAGAAGAACCTCCAATCAATATTGGGTTCATTTCTAAATCAAATACCTGCTCTATTTCTTGAATTACAGGTTTATCAAGAGAAGTTGGGTAAAATAAATTATTTCCAATGATGCTCAAGTAAACTCCAACTTGAGAATTTCCTAATATATCACCAGTCGAAATTGTCATATGAATGCCTTCTTCTCTTTATGGCTACGCCCATGATTGTTATAATTGTGCGGGGGAGGAAAGAGAGTGTGGCACAGCGACAAACGTTCCCGTGGGCTTTCGCACCACAGTACAGGAAATGACGCAGAAGGGCTTGACTTCCGGGTTCGAGATGGGACCGGGTAGAACCCCTTCGCTATGGCCGTGCACAACTCTCTTTCGAATGTGATGAATTGATATGCCTGTTGGACAGAGGCCCACAATAGAGCCCTGTGTTAATTTAACTAATATTAGTGTGTGTAAGAAATTGATGAATGCTCGGGGGGTTAGTGCAGCTGGGCTGAATACCTCGGGCGAACCCTCGGTACTTACACCCGCTGTCTATCAAACTCATCTTCTATGAGTCCCCTGAGATGCCTCGTCTTTCGGATGACTTCGAGCTTAGATGCTTTCAGCTCTTATCCACTGGAGCGTGGCTACCCAGCATTGCCCTGCCGGACAACTGGTAAACTAGTGGCTCCGAGTCCTCGTTCCTCTCGTACTAAAGGACCCTTCCGATCAGGCATCTGATACGCCTCAACCACAAAGCAACAAACCTGTCTCACGACGGTCTAAACCCATCTCACGATCCCCTTTAATGGGCGAACAACCCCACCCTTCCCAGCTGCTGCACCAGGAGGTTGGGAAGAGACGACATCGAAGTAGCAAGCCACCAGGTCGATATGTGCTCTTGCTGGTGACAACTCAATTATCCCCAAGGTAACTTTTCTGTTATCAATCACCCCCATAAATGAGGTAGATTGGTTCGTTAGGCCCTGCTTTCGCATCGTCGATCGTTATTGGTCCGATCCACGTCAAGCCAGCTTTTCCCCTTACGGTTAACGGTGGAGACTGAACCACCTAAGCTGACCTTTGGGCACGCCTGTTATATTTTCGGGCGCGTGGCGCCCCACCCAAACTGCCCACCAAACGGTGTTCTCATTAAGAGTTAGTACAGTTACAAACTAAGGACGGTGTCTCTATGGACGACTCCCATCTGGACTGGCGTCCAAATGATCAACATCTCCCGTCTACTCAGCACATAGTGTGCGACTGTACAACGCCAGGCTGCAGTAAAGCTCTATGGGGTCTTCGCTTGCAGGTTGAGGTTACTGGACTGTGCGCCAGTAATAGTCAATTTCGCCGGACGTACCGCGGAGACAGTGGGACTCTCGTTGTGCCATTCATGCAAGTCGCCAATTAAGCGACAAGGTATTACGCTACCTTAAGAGGGTCATAGTTACCCCCGCTGTTTACCGGTCCTTCATCAGGTTGAAACCCGATTTCAGATACCGGCACTGAGCAGGATTCACCGACTATACACAACCTTTCGATCTAGCAGTCGGCTATGTTTTTATTAAACAGTCGGAGTCCCCTTGTTACTGCGACCAGGTTCTCTCGAACCTGGCACTCCTTCTCCCGAAGTTACAGAGCGATTTTGCCGAGTTCCTTCGCGGTACTTTGCCCGTCACACCTTAGGCTTCTCACCTTGGGTACCTGTGTCAGATCTTGGTACGATCACCTCTACGGCTTTTCATGGGACCTAGGCCTCATCTATCTTTGCTCACGCCTTCTCGAACTTCTCACCATTACGGTTCTCCATTCGATTATTGAACGCTTCGACGCACCATGACAGATGCGCATAAACTAGCCCAAGCCGTTACCATTAATTGTAGAGGGGCTTACGAATATTAACGCAATTCCCTTTCGATCATTTCGGTTAGGAATGACCTTAGGATCGGCTAACCCTCGGCTGATAACCATTGCCGAGGAACCCTTACCCCTTCGGTGGTGCGGATTCTCACCGCACTATGCTGCTACTCTTCCCTAGATTCTCATACATACACGGTCCACCCGATCTCAAAACCGAGCTTCTACCCGAGCATGTCGCCGCGCTACCTCATCTTCTTTCGAAGGATCAGTGTATCGGTATACAGTTTTAGTCCCGTCCATTTTTCGGGCCCGCAAGCTTGACTAGTGATCTGTTACGAACTCTTTCAAGGATGGCTGCCTCTAAGCCCACCTTCTAGTTGTCTTCGACCACGGACTCCGTTTGTAATTAACACTTAACTGTAATTTTGGGACCTTAACACTGAGCTGGTTTCTTCACCTTTCGTCACGGTAGCTTACCCACCGTGGCTCACTCCTCGCTTCTACGACGATTACAACTTCGGAGTTTGACAGCGTACCGAGGGATTGCTCCCCCTAAATACCCAATCAGTGCTCTACATCGTAATCTATCTCTGCGAAGATCTACCTGCGAGTAGTCTCGCGCGGAACCTGCTATTGCCCATCTCGATTGGACTTTCACCCCTATACCCAGCTCATCCGAGCGATTTGCACATCAGCAACGGTTGGATCCTCCACCCAACTTTCATCGGGCTTCAATCTGGCCAGGCATAGATCGATAGGCTTCAGGTCTCCCACTAATGACTCCGGGCGAGCACACCCAGTCCCTCACCGCCTAAGCGGCTGCGGACCTTTCGGTTTCCCTTCGGCTTCGGAGATCAACTCCTTAACCTCGCCATTAATCAGAACTCCCAGGGGCATTATTCGAAACGCACGAATAGACGCTGCTCATATCTTCGCTTTCACGCCTATTCAGCTTGTTCCCGACTGGTTTCAGGTTCTTTTCACATCCCGCTAAGGATACTTTTCAGCTTTCGCTCACGCTACTTGTCAACTATCGGTCTCGAGTAGTATTTAGGATTGGAAGTTTATGCCTCCCATATTCACGCGCGATATCCAACGCACGATACTCAGGATTCATCACTTGATCGTATCATGTACATATACGGGTCTTTCACCCTCTATGGTGCGCCGTTCCAGGCGACTTCTATTTCCATGACTTAGACTACAGATGGTCCATACCCCACATCTCTTTATGATTTCTCATAAAGATTCGGTTTGTCCTATACCGTTTTCATTCGCCACTACTAGCGGTATCTCGTTTGATTTCTTTTCCTCTCCCTACTGAGATGCTTCAGTTCAGGAGGTTCCCTTTCCATTTAGGAATGGCACAGAGTGCCAGGAGGTCCCATTCAGCAATTTGCGGATCCAAGAGATTCATGCCTCTCCCCGCAACTTTTCGCAGCTTGTCACGACCTTCTTCGGCTCTCGAGCCGAGCCATCCCCCAGTCGGGTTGTAGCATTTTATTAATTTCTACATTCCCACTTTCTATTATTATCTTAACACAGGGACTCATTGTGAGTCCTCTGGTGTCCAGGCATATCAATTCTGGTATCTCAGACCACTCCGTCTCCCCGCAGGGCGAAGCAGTCTCAACCACTAACCTTGATACATGTCAGTACCAAAGCGCACTATAAGCAGCCTCGCGACCTACCTTTGGTATATGAAGTAAAGGGTTGGCATCCCCTCTCTAAGGGTCTTGAGTATAGCGAATATCATATTGTTGATAAACTATTTTTTTCCTAAAAAATTAAGCATTATTTCTCCTAGAAAAACACATCAATTCGAGAAAATTTAACTTATAATTTACAATATAATCTGCAATAAAAATATACCATTTATTCAGATTCAAAGTCTAAATCTTTAATATCTACATTTTCTAAATCCTTGTAAACTAACGGCGTCAGACTCAAACTACCAATGATTAGTACTGTAATAATCGCCATTGGGATGATATCATTTGACCATTCAATAGCATATCTGACAACAGAATATACGGTAGCCAATAACAAGGTAAGTATCATTATTGGGAAACCGGTTCTGAAAAATCGATTGAATGATATATCATTTCCTGACTCTTCAGCGAGGCCCGCAGCTACTACGTTAGCAGATGCACCAATGATTGTCCCATTACCACCTAAGCAGGCGCCTAATGCTAATGCCCAGGCCAAGGGGCCTAGTTCTAAACCTAGTGTGTCATCAGATGCCAATTCAATAACAACAGGCACCATAGTAGCCGTATATGGGATATTATCAATGAATGCCGAGGCGATTGCAGATACCCATAGCAATAATAGAACTGCTACCATAAGTCTGTTTGCTTCAGATGCTTTGGAAACGGTATCTGAAATTAAGTCAGCAATCATCTCGATTAACCCCATATACTGAAGCCCATGAATCATGATAAATAGACCTGCGAAGAAAATAATAGTGGTCCATTCAACAGAATCTAACTGCTCCTCTACATGATGGGGAGACGTTACGAGTAACATTACGACTGCCCCCCCAATAGCAATTGTAGCGACTGTAAATAATGGATGAGGGAAGGCCGAATGAGCGAAGAATAGTAAAATAACTACAATTAATATAGCCCCTGATTTTTTAAGTAAAGCTGAATCTTTAATTCCATATTGAAGTCTTAGTAAGTCTACATTCCTAACCCTATTCCCCGATAATCCCGGTTTTTCTATGATTCTCAGTAACCAAAATGCAGGGACAATAGCAATTAAGACCGCAGGCGCGACATGAATAATAAAATCACTAAAGCCTATGCTCTGACTTGCCAATGAAGTCCCACTAAGGCTCTGACTGGATAATTGGGCGCCAATAATAATATTTGGTGGATCACCAATTTGAGTTGCAGCGCCCCCTATATTGGAAAACATGACCTCCGCTATAATCAAAGGAACTGGTTCTAAATCTAATACCTTACATATCTGTATTGTGACTGGAACTATTAGCAATATAGTCGTGACATTATCCAGAAGAGCTGAAAAGAAAGCAGTGATAATACATAATATGAATGTTAAACGCCATATTGAACCTCCGCTTTGAGCATAGGCCTGTACTGCTGCCCACTCAAACAAACCTGTCTTTGAGAGAATATCTACCATCACCATCATACCTATTAGAAGTCCGATAGTTTCCCAATCAATCCATGTCATTACTGCCATCAAATCAGGACCATCACTGCTGCCTGAAGCGACATGTAGGGCGATTACTGCCGCAATACCTCCGAGTGCTGCCGCTAGAGCTCTGTGAACAACTTCGAAAACAATTAATCCATAAACAGCGACTAAAATTATTATTGCTGCAGTAACTGCCCAACTAGGCATTTCTTCTGGTGCAGACCATGTCCCGCTGCTAGTACTAGCTGCAGAAACCGAGAAGGGGGTGAACGAAAATATAAACATTAGAGCCAGATAGAATTTGGACAGATTACTATTCGACGACTGGCGGGTACCCTTTTCCATGTCCATCGGAAACACATTAACTCTAAATATCTCTCGATATGAAAATTAGGGTATTACAATTTCCTATATCATTCGCCAGACCAAAAAACAGCAGTGTTTCCCCTCTGCAGTACTAAATAAGACTCTGATTCATTTGAAATTGATTCGAATAATTGTTTTCTTTCCAGATTATTTGAAGCCACCCCCTGATTTACTTTCATTTTGATAAGTTTACGTTTTACAAGCTGTTGTTTGAGTTCATGGATTACAGACTCATTAACTCCTTGTTTACCAACTCTAATTGTAATTTCGAGTGTATTATCTAGAGCTTTTCTTTTGATTGCATTTGGTATATCCATTCCATCACCTTCTGATTGGTCTACGAACCTTATTATTACAACGTTCGCAAGTGGTTATCACTGAACTCTTTCTAATCCTAATCCTTGAGTTTAAGCCAAAACTCATTGGAGATTTACAATTCTTACAAAACATCATCCTCATACTAGATTTTGATCTCTGACCGTGTCTTTTTGTAATCCTTAATGTATCTCTAACTGCATTTTCTCTGATTCGTAATGAAAAAAAATCGGGAGATGAGATGATGCTGGAAAGTTGAGATATCGCTTTTTTGGAACGATTTTTCCTTCTCAAAATATCCTTAGATCTTCTCTTCCTCGACATAATTACCTCATCTTGCCGATAATTTAGATATTATTTCATCGCCCACTTGTTTAATCGTTTGTTCTCCATCTACTTTTATTAAAATGCCTTGATTTTCGTACCATGTAGCAAGAGGAGATGTTTGCTCGTGATAAGCCTTTAGCCGATTACGCACAGTAGACTCATTGTCGTCTTTCCTCTGGATTAATCTATTGGAAATTGATTTAGGAGCAGGGTTGAAATCTACATGGAAAATCTCTCCTGTTTCTGGGTCCATACGCCTCCCAACTATCCTTCTAACTATAGAATCATCTGGGACCTGTATGGACACTACCGCACTTACATCTGCAATTATTGCAAGTTCTTCTGCCTGAGCTATTGTACGAGGGAAACCATCGAAAAGAACACCGTTTCTAGCATCATCCATAGATAAACGCTCAGAAATTAACCCGATTATGACATCATCAGGTACTAATTCTCCTGCCTCCATAAATGATTTAGCTTCCAAACCTAATTTGCTTCCTTCGGACAAAGCAGCTCTCAACATATCTCCTGTAGAAACTTGAGGTTTTGAAGTTAAATCAACAATCCTTGCTGCTTGAGTGCCCTTACCAGCACCAGGGGGACCAAATAATACAATTGAGCCTTTCATAGCATTACGCGGTAAAGACTCAGTCATAAGTCAAACCCTGTCTAAGGTTGGTTTTGTTCCCACCAAAGATTACCATATGACTCCCATTGTTCCATAGACCAGCCATCAGGTAAACCTCCTAGAGGCAAAGGAGCTACTCCATCTGCTGTAGGTAATAATTTAGCAGGCCCTGATGCAGCGATAGCTGCTTGTATTTCATCATCGCTAACCCCACCAGTCAATGTATCTCCTGAACCCAAAGAGGTGTCTAGAGCTGCTGCACGACGTTCATTCGAACTACCAGACAATAAGGCCGAGCCTTCAGGTATCAACTCTTCTTCTGGAGACATAAGTTTTTGAGAATTTTTTCTAATCTTTAAACCTAAGAATATAGCTCCGGTCAGAGAAATCAAGAATAATAATGGAAGTACCCATTGAGGCAATCCTAAAGATTCCAAGATCCCAGAAATTCCACCAGCATTAGTACTTCTTTCCCTACTCATTTCCAAAGTTATCTGCGCATCTGTTGTTTCGGCATCATCAGGATAAAAGTTCACTGCTATCGCCGATAGTTCGAAAGTAGATAAACCGAAACCAGCATTAGAATTAGGTTTTACAGAGACAGTAAAGGTTCGGGATTCTCCTGGAGACAATTCACAATTCATATCAGACGAACAATCAGGAATTTGTATTTCAAAACCATCCGCTAATGTAACAGAAAATTCTGCATCAGTGATTACATTACCTTGGTTAGTCATATTAATTTGGAAGTAAGCATTTACACCGGAAGAAATATCCTCAATCAGAGCCTTATCAGAAGAAATTGTTAACCATACAGATGGAAGCACCTCTACTGAAAATTCAACAGTCTGGAAAGAAACATCTCCACCAGGGGTCTCTGATTCTATAATTACTGATACAGTTTGATCAAGTGACCCTATTGATAGAGCACCGGGTAATTCCAGACCCACTGAGACAAATGCTTCACGATTCATGTCCATCTGGAAAACATTTCCTGAAAGGAAGCCTCCAGACCAACCTTCTGGAAGAGAGCCCATAGTCAAAGAAATTTCAAGAGGGACATTTCCGATATTATGAAGTTTGAAAGGAGTTACTGAAGATTTACCTAGGGTAACCAAAATTTCTGGAGGGTTTTCTATGTTCAATGAAGCGAACTCTTCGAGAACTAACTTAGTGCCATTAATTAGAGTTTGACCATCAGAAATAGTAGTTCTGATTGTGATAATATTTGAATCCCCCATATTAGATGAAAGGGGGACGATTGTGTTAACTATAATACTAAGATTTTGTCCAGCTAAGATGTTCACAACTACATCCTGATTAACAAATTCTTCAATACCAATTACAATTTGAGTTTGCCAATTATTTTGTATTTTGACAGTATATTCAGAAGGTATATTCCCTTGGTTAGTAATAACTAAATTTGTGGTTACTAAATCACCATTTAATACGGGACGATCGGTTGAAAGACCTAAAGGCCCTAGCGACATACCCTCTTCAGAAAATATCTCAGTAGTGAAATCACGATTCTCAAAAACCTCTACTGATGCTGAATCTACAGAAAATAAGCTTGGATCATTTACCGACTGAGTAGTACAACTAACTCCTTCGATAGTACCTGAAGCAGGAGAACCTAATATTTCGTTAGGAATTCTAACTTTAATAGGAACTGGTAGGAATTGTAATCTAGAGAGTGGTTCTAGATTTAGGACTGAAGTTCCACTATCTCCCACTCTGATAATCCAGTGATTTTCAGTCTCACAAGAAATAGTATATTGAGTAGGGCCATTTCCAGTATTTAGAATTGAGAGAGAAAACTGAGCAAATTGACCAGGTATTGCACCTAAATCATCTGCACCCGCAACTACAGTCACTAATCCTTCAACTCTCTCTACAACTGTCTTAAGTTGCATTGAATGAGAAACAGTAGGTGCATTCTTATCCCAAAGAGTTACTTGCGATACAAAATTACCAGGAAGTGCATAAATATCATTGGAAACATCAGCATCAACATCGGAAAATTCTAATGAAATAATCACACTATCTCCTTCCTGTCCTGAAGGAGATAAAGTCCATGGGCCAGATTCATTGAATAGTTTCCACCATTCGTCTACAGGGGCAACTAGGAGGCCCCCGACCTCAGATAATTGCACAGGTGATGCTGAAATATCTACAGTAACTTCAGATGTTCCTTCATTCTTCAATTCTAAATCGAAAGTGACAGCACTAGATACACTAGGATCTAAATAACGAACTTTTGATTGATCAATTTCGGAAGGCGTAGAGGGGTAACTTCCATCTGACAATAGAGGTGTTAACCGAACTCCTACCTGCGATACATAAACGTCAATCTGTACTCTATTATTGTCTACCCCCATAATTTCATCATTTAATTCAGTAACTTGTGAATCGGAATCTAATGTTAGAATTATTGTATGTAGACCAGTTGTGGAAAATATGTGAGGGTATGAAAGAGATGCTAATGAACCTCCTGAGAGCGATGTTTTTGATTGTTCAAAAATTATTGTATTTTCAGTTATATCTTCTATTAGAACTGAATAACTTCCCGTAGGTCCTGTTGCTTGATTTTTCCATTGAGCCTCTATCAAAAATGTATCTCCTTGAAGGGGACTTTCTACAGAAGTAGATAACGAGTTAGCGAAAACTGTAAGATCGGGTAAAATTATTTCACTGATTTCTCCGGACATGACAATAGCATAATCTTGTAAGTTACCTCCTGCATGACCTACTTCAACAGACCAAACTCCTATTTCAGTAGAGTCTATTCTGAACCTTTCAACATTATTCAAAGAGTCTGCTATTGTACTGGTTACGCTATTACCATTAGCGAAATTATTACCATAATATACAAGTCCACTTGGTGATGTAATTTTCAAGTCTAAATCATTCATTAATTTGGGAGAGGATTGATTGGCGACTGCTGAACCTTCTGGATCGTTCCAAACAAGAGTTACATCAAACTTCGAATCTCCGTCAGATTGAATTGTGTATACAAAGGAATGCCCTGGTTTCAATTCCCTAGAATCATCATATAACAATTCTAAATCAACGCCCGAAAACTCTGGAAACAAACTATTAGATATATTTATTTGTCCCCAACCTTCGAAAGCATTGGGGATATCAGGAGTTCCTAAATCATCAGCCCCATTAATCAATACTGAACGAATTAAGTCAGATCGAGGTTCCACTATACCTTCATTAACACGGAGGAATTGTCTAGCCATAGTAGTTGCACCTGCAGCCACTGCAGTCGACATGGAGGAGCCATTGAGAGTCATGTAGAGTGGAGTCTCAGTTCCTGCATGTGTTGATGAAGAACAACTATCTCCGTCTACAAATTGAGCTTCTTCTGCTTGAGCAGAACATATCATAACACCTGGAGCAACTAAATCTGGTTTGATTCTACCATCCAAAGTCGTTCCTTTTGAAGAAGAAGAAAAAACTTCTCCAGCAGGTATACTATCAAATGAGCCAGTAGTAGATGTCCCGATAGTCAAAACATTCTTTGCAGTACCTGGTGGAGTAATGCTTTGGTAACCATTCATCCCCAAATCTCCAGCCGAAAATAAAGCTAGGAAACTTGGTTCATCAACCAGATATGAGTCTGCTGAACGCGAATCAGAACTATACTCTCCTACAAGATTAATGTTGCCCCAACTATTAGTTTGAATACGAGCACTCTGTTGATACGAATGTGCAAACATTTCGTATAGAGAACCCCATCTTGCTAAGATTCCAGAACTATCAGCCTCTAGTTGATAGAAGTGAAATGTAGCGGCGGGGACTATACCAGTGGAATTAGAATCTCCAGAACCATCACCCAGTAGAGTTGATGTCACGTGTGTCCCATGACCACTGTTTCTATCTTGGTGTGAATTATCTGGACCAAACAAATCATAAATTGCTCTGACCCTACCGTTAAAATCACCATGATCAGCATCTATTCCCGTATCTGAAATAGCTAAAATTTCTCCACTACCATTCAGATTGAAAGGAGACAATGTTGAAGCAATATTACCACCAATTAATTCATTAGCATTATTATTGTGTGTTGAAATAATTGAAGATTCATGGATACTTAGTATTCTGCCATCCATTGCTAAAACAGGCAACCATGTCGCATCAATTCCTTTAATTTGACATAAGTGAATATCACAAATATTTCTTGTAACAGAACTGTCTGAAATACGATTCATATCAACTTCTAGTTCAGATAATTCATTAATTTCTAAGTCTGAAGCAATAGTTATATCTAAATCAAGAGAGAAACCACCACGTCCAGAAAAATTAACTAAACTTGGAGAAACTCTCCAAGCAATTGGTAATCCTTCAATCCATCGTACTGAAGGAGATTTTTCTAATTCAGATTTAGATGTCAAAATATCTTCAATAGGTAACCTGACGATTAAAGCAGAATCAGGTATTGTATCAATAATTGAATACCCGTAAGAATCAATTAAATTTATTAATTCGGTCATGTCTACACTGCTTGACTGTACAATCACCAATCCTGTACGTGAAAGTGCTGATGAATCATACAAGTTCTCAGGACCGAGGGGCATTACATCTTTCAAAGGATCGAAATCTCCAAACGGTGAATGAATAATTCCTGAGAAATCATTCAATTTATAATCTGATTCGGAAACAACAGATAACTTACTCCATTTACTATTCTCAGATTGAACCTGATAATCTGAATTTGTATTGGAATCGGTTGTTTCACTAAAAGCAGAAACTGCACCTGACCAAGATGAAACGACCAGGATTAAAAGGATTGGAAAAACTGATTTCACTGCAGTCATAATGAGCCTGCGACACATTGGGCCTTTTTGACCGTTAACGTTTGGTGAATCGAAAATTAATCAAAGATTCTAGATTCCGTAGTAATTAGAAATAGCTGAATCAGTTTTTGCAACACTAGTTCTCCAATCCACTTCAGTACCCATCAAAGCTCTAACACAGTCTACATTTTCTGGAATTACGTCACTTTCTTGGTGTATGGCTTGGAAGTAATATAGCCTATTATCCAACAACTTAACGCCATCTTCCCAAACAAATATTTCATGTAAATCACCCCATTTCCTACCTATGTCTCTGGCCATCTCCATCACTTCTGCAGTAGTAGGTATTTTGTCATCTTTACCACTCATTACAATTACTCTAGGAGATTCCTTCCACATCCTAATAATCGAATCAGTGGTCAGTCCATGCCCATCAGGTAAATCTGCAATAATCGAATGAACATGCATTAAAGTTGTTGGGACTGCAACCGCTAAAGAATTAATTTCAATCTCGGGCTTAACTGTCATTACATCAGGACCATGGTGACTTGGTACTTTTAGAACTGGTTTTATTGCATTAATTGGTCCTTTGTCAGAATCACCAGGGTCGGCAGCCCTTCTAATCATTGTACACTCTACTTTTAGTGATCCACAATGTTCGTACAGAGGGACCAATGTTCTTGAAAGGCCGGTCGTATTACACGACACTACACGCGTCCCTTGAGCGTTCAGATTTTCTGAATGATTTGCACAAGAAGTATATGATAATCCCGTTAGAGAATGTTTTTCTCCACCTTGAAACATATATTTGACATCAGCAGATTGATATTTTTCTAGATTCGCGGCTCCCATTTTACCAGGCGCGCAGTCAATTACAACATCTGCAATAGATAATAACTCTGACAAACCACCTTTGCAATCATATCCTTGCTCTGAAAAAGAATCAATTTTTTCTTGATTGTCAGATGTACAATACAATGGAAAACCTCGTTTTTTAGCTAGTCCACAGCCAAAAGAAGGCCCAGTTTTTGTCACACCTATTACTTGCATATCGTCTTGTGCATCTATAGCATCTGCCACTCTCTTGCCTATCGTACCAAAACCATTTATTGCAACTTTAATTGTACTCATAATCTCACTAACTACCCTTTGACAATTACTTGCCCGAGTAGAAACTCTATCAATATACCCTTTTTTAACTACATACTTGATATTAAAATTTAATACTTTGATTAGCCTGCAAGCCGTCAGAATCAAGACTAAATACATCCTCAGAGTCATGATAGTTTATGCGCGAGGTCACGGCTAAGAGCATTAAGTTGAATCGTGATCTTGAAAAAATGCTCGCTGAAGCATTGGAACGCGACCTATTAGTACGAATAGGGTGGGGAAGAAATGGGGATGAGAAACCAAAAAACGGTGAAATCGGTGTAATAACTCATTTACCAAAAAAATCTAGAGTTTTGCTATTAGGGAATTTAGGTGAATGTTGCGGGGCAATGAATAGAGGAGGTAATCTGACTATTCAAGGTGGATGTTCATCAATGGCCGGGGCTTTTCAAGAAGATGGGAAATTAATCATTGAAAAGGACGCAGGCCATAGAATCGGCTCTAATATGAAAGGAGGGATGATAAATGTCCAAGGCTCAGTAACTAATTTCGCAGGCGAATCTATGGAAGATGGAACTATTCTGATTCGTGGTCATGCAGGAGAAAGAGTAGGAGCAGGCATGTCAGGAGGAACAATTATTGTTTTAGGTTCTGTTGGTAAAGAACCTGGAATTGGGATGACTGGAGGTAAAGTTATTGTTGCAGGTAATTGTCCATCAGCAGGTAATGGAGCAGAGATAAGAGAGATAAATCCAAAAGAGATTTTGGAAATATCCGAACACTTAGAACCTCTGGGTTTATCAATAAATAAAGATGCTTTAGTGTTAGTACCCTCAGAAAATAATTCTAATGTTTTTGAATATCCTGAAATTAGTATCATGGAAGGGTTAGAAAAAATATTATTAGTTCCTTCTGGAAAAAATAATCAATTATTACATGAAAAACTAGATTGTGAAACAATTCTAAAAACAATTGAAGAAGACGAAGGAATTGTTTTCCCGATCCCTTGGCTTGTTGAAAGAGAAAAAGCCGCTTCCTCTAGCGATCATATGACCTCAAAACAGCCTTGTTTAGTAAGAAATTCACCAAGAGAGATAGACTTGCTCATTATAGATCGAGAAAATCTCGTTGAAGTTTATGATTATCTACCTATATGCTCAGGAATAGTACTAAATTTAGAGTCTCTACCTAAAATGAATGACGCTGAAATAGAATCAATAGTTGTATCTTTAAGAAGTAAAATGAAAAGTAAATCTCTTGTAATGTTGAGAGACAGAGTAGATAGAGTAGAAAATTTACTAAGAATGATTATTGATTTAGATCTAGATGGAGCTATTATCAACGCTGCGACACCGGGCGGAAGTAGAGTATCTGCTGCATTGCCTAGGATTGGTTTGGCGTCGAGAGCAATGAACATCAAGGAACAGGGTAAGCATTTGTTGATTAAATTAGATGAAAATCCCAGTGCAGAGGATTTTATCATAGCCAAAGGTTCCGGCTGCTCATTGATTGTCGCCCCAAACAATGATGAAAAGTTGGAAGAAAATCTTGTTTGGCTAAAATCTACTATAAATGGTTGGATGTCAGATATAGGTGTTCAGAATCTGAATGAGGTTACACGAAGAAATTTAAGAGCAATTGATTATGATACTGCTGCTATTTCAGGACTAAGATTAATTGGATATGATAGACCTCTTCCAATGTGGCTTGGAAACTAGGTGACATTATGCCGACACTAAAATTTAATCACAATATCTTAGAATATCTCCATGAAATTAATGGCGTAAATTATGATTCAAAAGATTGGGAAAAAAGAATGCCTTCCATAGGATGTGTGGTAGAAGAAAATGACGAGGAGGGGATTGAAATTGAAATTTTTCCCGATAGAACAGATTTACTAAGTCACGAAACTATTTCTAGAGCGGCTAGAGCTTTTCTGAACTCTTTAAACGATTCACCTAATCTTGAAATAAAACAAGGTGAGATAACTCTCGAAGTCGATAAGTCACTACAAAATATTCGCCCTGTTATTCTTGGAGCTGTAGTCAGGGGCGTAGACAATGGTACTAATTATAGCGAAAAAGATGATTTTATTCAATCATTAATGGACCATCAAGAAAAGTTACACTTAACTCTGGGTAGGAAAAGAAAATTCGCTTCAATCGGAGTTCATGATTTATCACTATTAACTCCTCCATTCAAAGTAATTTCTGTTGACAAAAAATACAAATTTACTCCACTAGCAGAAAAAACTGAAATGAGTATTGAGGATATATTGAAATTACATCCAAAAGGGAAAGAATATGCTCATCTAATGTCAGAATTGAAAGAATATCCAGTGATTATAGATGCTGAAGATAGAGTTCTTTCGTTTCCACCAATTATCAACGGTGATCATACTACCGTAAATGAGCAAACAAGAGATTTTTTCATTGATGTAACAGGATGGGATGAAAGATCTTGTGAGGCATGTTTACTATTGATATGTTTATCACTTGCAGAA
>Ga0222719_10001675_pt1 | contig 21120 bp, 18 predicted proteins | sample C33_34DmetaG_FD_165039 | JGI IMG/M metagenome (GOLD analysis project Ga0222719, IMG submission 165039) | Estuarine water microbial communities from San Francisco Bay, California, United States - C33_34D | ecosystem: Environmental > Aquatic > Marine > Unclassified | place: USA: California... | reverse complement strand
TGTTGGCGGCTAAGAAAATTACTTCTACAGATGTAACCTTTGCAGTTCCAAGAAGAAATTGGGCTACAGGTACAACTTACGATATTTACAGACATGACTATGGAGATTATGCGACAGGTACTACAACTGCTATTACAGCAAATGGTGGTGCTTCAACTTTACATGACGCAGCTTTCTATGTACTCACAACAGACAGAAATGTTTACAAGTGTTTAGATAACGATAGTAACACTGCTTCGACAGTAGAACCAACAGGAACATCAACATCTATTCTATCAACAGCAGACGGATATAAGTGGAAATATATGTACACTTTATCTGCTTCACAACAATCAAATTTCTTATCAACTGACTTTATGGCAGTTGCAACAAACTCAACAGTATCATCAGCAGCCGTTGATGGTGCAATCAATGTTTGTAAAATTAAAACTGCCGGTTCAGGTGGTACAGACGGTACTCATACAGGTATTGCAATCAGAGGTGACGGTTCTTCAGGAACAGTTTCAGTTACAGTAACCTCAGGTGCAGTTACAGCCGTAACAGTTACAAATGCAGGAACAGGTTACACTTTTGGAACAATCAGTAATGCTCAAATCGTAGCTGCTGGTGCAACAAGTTTAACAGGTGCTGAAATAGATGTAATTATCGAACCAAAAGGTGGTCACGGATTTAATGCAGTAGAAGAATTAGGTGGATTTTATGTAATGATGAATACATCACTTGAAGGAACAGAAAGTTCAAATACAAGTGACTTCTCAGTTGCAAACGACTTTAGAAAAATCATTTTAGTTAGAGACCCAAATTCAGGCGGTTCAGCTGCCACAGCAACTACACTACGAGGTACTAAAGCAGTTAACCTTTCAGGTGTTACAGGAACATTTACAGTTGACGAAGAAATAAATCAAGCTACTACAGGTGCAGTTGGTAAAGTTGTAGAATGGGATTCAGTAAACAGTATTTTATATTACATTCAAACTAGACATACAGACGAAGGTATTGATAGTAACGGAGACCAAACAGCGTTTAGTGGACAAAATGTTATCACAGGACAATCGTCTAGCGCTAACGGTACACCAACAACATCAACAAGCACTATTAACAGTCAAGTATTTACGAATGGATATTCTGCTTCAGAAATGGATGCTGACTCTGGTGATATTCTTTACATTGAGAACAGAGCGCCGATTACAAGAGCTGCTGACCAAACAGAGAATATTAAACTAGTTATAGAATTTTAGGAGAGTTAAATGCCAAGTCCAACTGACTTTAACCTCTCGCCTTATTATGATGACTTTAATGAGTCGAAGAAGTTTCACAGAATACTTTTTAGACCGTCATTTGCAGTTCAGGCTAGAGAGTTAACACAATCACAATCAATTCTACAAAATCAAGTAGAAAGAGTATCAGACCATCTTTTTGAAAAAGGTGCAATGGTTATTCCTGGTGAAATTGGATATAACATTAACTACTATGCTGTTAAGTTAACTTCATTTACAGATTCAGCTGCAGTTGGTGTTACACTTACTGACTTTGTTGGACTACAACTTACTGGTCAAACTTCAGGTGTTGTTGCAAAAGTAATTAATCAAGTTGCAACAGACGGTACTGACCCTAATACATTATATGTTCAGTACGAAACTTCAGGTACTAATAATACTTCAACATCATTCACAGACGGCGAAACAATTTCGGTATCAACAACTTTACAATCAGTAGTCACAACAGTATCAGCAGTAGTTGATACAACAGCCACAGGTGCAGCTGCTTATGTAGCTGAAGGAACATATTACATAAATGGGTTTCATGTAAATGTAACAGAACAAACAATTATACTTGACAAATATACAAATACGCCATCATACAGAGTTGGTCTATTAGTAACAGAATCTTTTGTTACACCTAATGATGACCTAAGTCTAAATGATAATGCACAAGGAACATCAAATGTTAACGCTCCAGGTGCTCACAGATTTAAAATTGATTTAACACTTACAAAGAAAACTTTAGCGGCTACAGATGACGCAAACTTTGTAGAGTTACTAAGATTAAAAGCTGGTATTTTACAAAACCAAGTTAGAACAACAGACTATGCAGTATTAGAAGATACACTTGCTCGTAGAACATTTGACGAAAGTGGTGACTATGCAGTAAGAGATTTTGATTTAGACATTAGAGAACATTTAAAAACTGGTAATAACAGAGGTATTTACACTTCAGCTAACGGTGGTTTAGAAACTAAACTTGCATTAGGACTAGGAGCTGGTAAAGCATATGTTAAAGGTTATGAAATTGAAACAATTGGTACTAGATTTATTGATTTAAATAAAGCTAGAGATTTCGATACACAAAATAACTTCACTACAAAATTTGATGTAGGTAACTTTGTTAATGTTACAAACATATTTGGTGCGCCAGATGTAGGTTTCGTATCAGGTTCTACAGAGGCATTTAAAAGAATTAACCTTTATGATACTTTAACAAGTTCAAGAGGTACAGAGAACACAGGTTCAGGCGCTAGCATTACTTCAATTGGTCGTGCTAAGTCAAAAGGTTTCCAATATGTGACTGGTTCTGCTTCAGCATTTACATTTGTTAGTTCAAGTTTAACTAGTGCAATATACAGACACTACATGTTTGATATTAACATGTTCACACATTTAAATGTTACAAGTAACACAGCATTCACAAACGGAGAAACTGTAACAGGTGGCACTTCAAATGCTACAGGTACGGTAGAAAGTTTAACAACTGCTACCAGCGCTACAATTACAGGTGCTACAGCAGCTAATCCTGTTGTTGTAACTTCAACTAATACTTTCAAAGAAGGCCAACAAGTTACAATTGCAAGTGTTGTTGGTATGACAGAATTAAATGGTAATGTCTATACTGTTAGAAATCCTAGTGGTTCAAATTTTGAATTATATGCAACAGACGGTATAAGTTCAGTTGATGGTACTGGATTTACATCATATACTTCAGGTGGTACTGCTACACACGGTGTTGTAGTTCTATCAAGTACAAACGGTTCATTTGTTGCAGGCGAAACAATTACTGGTGGCACATCAAGTAATACAGCAATTATTCAAGCAGACGCAGTTGGTTTAAAAGGTGTTAGACAATATGATTTTTCTGCTACTAAACAAATTGGTATGGCAGGTTCACCAGCGTACACAGCTGATGTATCAAGAAGTTCGTCATACGGAGAAAGTTTACAAATTACAGGTAACATTACAGTTGCTAATAGCAGTGCTTCTGTTACAGGTTTCGGTACTTTATTTAATACAGAATTAAAAGTTGGAGATGAAATTACAATCTCTACAGACGCAGGCGGAACAGTAACAAAAATTGTTGAAGCTATTATTTCAAATACTTCATTAACATTATCATCAGCAGTTGGTGGCTCAGATGTTTCAACTAAATCTGTTGCAACAAGAAACAGAGCTAAATTACAAGATTCAAATAAAAATGTATCAATATTTAAATTACCTAACGAAGCAGTTAAAACATTAAAGACTACTAGTAACTCTGGTATTACAGATACTAACTTTAAAGTAAGAAGACAGTTTGTTCAACAGTTATCATCTGGTTCAGGACAAATCTCAGCAGGTACAAATGAAACCTTTGCTAGTTTAGCTGAAGGTGATTTTACTGTATCAATTAAAACTATTAACTCAGCTTCATCTGGTGCAAACGGTGATATATTAAGTTTATCAGGCAATAATGGTGATGGTAACCCTATATTCACATTATCAGGTTCTCCAACAGGAAAAACTCTTGACTTAGATTTTGGTACTGCTTATGCAGACGCAGAATTAAAAATTATTGCAACAGTAAATCGTTCAGTTGCAGGTTCTAAAACTAAAACATTAAATGCAGGTTCAACTTTAGCAGTTTCTACACAATCTACAATAGAAAGTGGTGTAGTAGGATTAGCAAAGGCTGATGTTTATAAAATAAACAATGTTTATATGGCTGCAGATTTTAGTACAGTTGCTACATCAAGTGATACAGACATTACAACTAGATTTGAATTAGACACAGGTCAAAGAGATAACTTCTATGATATTGGCAGAATTAAATTAAAGACTGGTGAATTAACACCAACAGGTAGATTACTTGTAAACTTTGATTATTTCTCACATGGTTCAGGAGATTACTTTGATGTCGACTCTTATTCAGGTGTTGTTAACTATGCAGATATTCCAGAATTCAAATCAGACACAACAGGACAAACATTTCAATTAAGAGATTGTTTAGACTTTAGACCTAGAGTTGATGACGCAAGTACAATTAATTCAGGTGGCCAAGATAGAAGTTTTGATGGCACAGGGGCTTCAACAGTAGATGTTGTTAAATTTGGTGATGATATAACTACAGATTTTGAATACTACTTATCAAGAATTGATAAAGTTTTTTTAGATAAAGATGGTAATTTTAAAGTTGTTGAAGGTGCGTCTTCATTAGACCCACAACTTCCTAAAACTTTAGATGGAGCAATGCATTTATATACATTGTCACTTGCACCATATACTTTGTCTACCGAAGAGATTGAAATAGAAACAGTTGATAATCGAAGATATACAATGAGAGATATTGGTAGATTAGAAAAACGAATAGAAAATGTTGAATACTATACTCAGTTATCTTTATTAGAAACTCAGACACAACAATTACAAATACAAGACGCAGATGGTTTTGATAGATTTAAAAATGGATTTATCGTAGATAACTTTACTGGTCATGGCATTGGTGATGTTGGTAACTTAGACTATAGAATTGCAATGGATATGGCTTCAGGAGAAGCACGACCAATTTGTCATACAGATTCAATTCAGTTGATTGAAGCTGATGATGACGGTACAGCAATTTTATCCACAGATAGAACAGATAATAATTATGCAAAAACTGGAGATTTAATTACACTACCTTATAGTGAACAAACTTTAATCGACCAACCTTTTGCAAGTAAATTTTTAAATGTCAACCCTTTCAATGTATTCACATGGGTAGGTACTATAGAGCTAGACCCAGCAGGAGATGAATGGAAAGAAACGGAGAGAGTGCCGGAGTTGGTTGTTAACCAACAAGGTATGTTTGACACTATGGCTGCCAATTTAGGCAATCCTAACTTAGCTGAGATACAATTAGGTACAGTATGGAACGAATGGCAAGAAAATTGGGTAGGTAGACCAGTTGAATCTGGCACTAGAAATATCGGTGGTCAGAGAAGAGAACAAACTTTTGCTAGAGGTGTTCCAAGAAGAGTATTACAAAGACAAGAAATTACAACTACTCGACAAGTTAATCAAACTAGAACAGGTGTTAGAAGTGTATTTGTGCCACAAGTTGTTAGACGGTCATTAGGTGACAGAGTTCTTAATGTTGCATTTATTCCTTTCATTAGAAGTAGAACAGTAAACTTTACAGGTACAAGATTTAAACCAAACACAAGAGTATATCCATTCTTTGAAAATATTGATATATCATCATATGTAACACCGACAGGTGGTTCATTAGGTGGTAACTTAGTATCAGACGCTAACGGTGCATTATCAGGTTCTTTTGCAATACCTGACCCAACAGTTGATTCAAATCCTAGATGGAGAACAGGTACAAGAGTATTCAGATTAACAAGTTCATCTACTAACGATTTAAATTCAGATGTAGAAACTGCTGGTGAAGGAGATTACTCAGCAAGTGGTTCATTAGAAACAGTTAGAGAAACAATTGTTTCAACAAGAGAACCTAGAATTGTTAGAGAAAATACCACAGAGAATAGAACGATTGCAAGAACATCAACAAGAAGAGTTGATAGACAAGTGGGTTGGTGGGACCCTCTTGCTCAAACATTCTTAGTAGATGATAAAGGTGGTGTATTTGTTACTTCACTAGATATATATTTTCAATCTAAACCAGATACAACAGACTCACAAGTTCCTGTAACACTTCAAATTAGAGAAGTTAAGAATGGTTATCCATCTACAAACATTTTACCATTTTCAGAGGTGTCAATAAATCCATCTGCTGTGACTACAAGTACAGACGCTAGCGTGGCTACAACATTTACATTCCCTAGTCCTGTGTTTATACAAGAAAATACAGAGTATGCTTTTGTATTATTAGCAAACTCACAAGAGTATAATGTATATGTGTCAAGAGTTGGACAAACTAATTTAGGTTCTGATAGAACAATATCTCAACAACCTTATGCTGGTGTTTTATTTAAATCTCAAAACGGCTCTACATGGACTGCTGAACAAAATGAAGACATTAAGTTTAAAATGAAGAGAGCTGAATTCTCAAATGTAACAGGTAATGTAACATTAGTAAATGACACTTTACCTAGTAAAACATTAAAATCAAATCCTTTAAGAACAACAAGTGGTTCGGATGTAATTAGAGTATTCCATAAAAGTCATGGTATGCACGGCACATCAAACAATGTAACCATCTCAGGATTAGGTGCAAGTACAACTTATAACGGAATCACAGGTTCATCTATCAACGGAACATACACAAGTATTTCAAATGTTACTTTAGATAGTTATGATATTCAAATTGCAGATAGTTCAACTGCTACATCATCAGGAGATATGGGTGGTAGTTCAGTTGTTGCAACACAAAATAGATTGTATGATGTATCTATGTTAAACATTCAAACAATGACTGTGCCTGATACAAACATTAATTATTCGATTAGACCAACAAGTGGTAAATCAATTCACGGTGCTGAAACAGAGTTTTCATTAGCAGCGACATCTAGTGCAGTTAATGTAATAGCAAATGATAATATTTACTTTGAAGCGCCTAATATGGTCGCAAGTGATATTAACCAAACAAACGAAATGTCTGGTAGTAAATCACTATTTGTAAATTGCACATTAACAACTTCAAATACAAAAGTTTCGCCTGTAATTGATACACAGAGAATTAGTATGATTGCAATTCAAAACAGATTAAATAGTCCTACAAGTATTAATACACCAGACTTTAAAGATGATGAACAATCAAGTGGTTCTTCATCAGCTGCTATTTACTGTACAAGACCTGTTGTGTTAGATAATCCTTCTACATCTTTAGAAGTTAGACTTACTTCAAATGTAAGAGCTTCTGCTGAAGTCGAGGTTTATTTCAGAGGCACATCAGCTGAAGAAGTTAGAGATATTAAAGATTTAAGTTGGACACCTTTTAACGGTGATGGTAGCGAAGACACTACAGTTGCACCAGCAGAATCTAATAATCAATTTAAAGAATACAAATATAGTGCAAGTGGTATTTCAGATTTCACAGCATTTCAAATTAAGATTGTTATGAAAGGTACAAACTCAGCACACGCACCGAGAGTTAAAGATTTACGAGGAATAGCATTGGCTGTATAATATGAACGATAGATTAAAAGTAGAAGGACATACACATTTAGTCAGAGAAATTACTTCTGGTGGTATTGTCAATACTAACAAAACTGAATATCAACTTTACATGAAAAGAATTAAGTCAAGAGAACAACATGGTGACCAAATTAGAACAGCGGTAAAAGACATAAATAGTTTAAAGAATGAATTAAGAGAAATAAAAGGTCTATTAAAAGAGATAATCAATGGCAGTTAAAAACATAGCAGTAACAGATACGCTAGAAACATTTAGAACCACATTTAACGATTTGGCTCTTAATGACTTTGGTGATATTGCAAACCTAAGTGGTTCGATTAGTTCAACTAATTTAGTTGACGCTATGAATGAAACCATTAGTATTGCTACATCTACTGCTGGTTTTACTATTGAAGACAGTTCATCTACTCAACAGTTAATTGGTGGTGGTGATACTTTAATAATATTAGGAACATCAAACGAAATTGAAGCGGTTGTAAGTGCGACAGATACTTTAACAATTGGTTTACCAAATGTTGTATCCGTTACAACTTCTTTAACAGCTCCAACTCTTACTGGTGGTAGTATTCAAATTACAGGTAATACTATTACAGCAACAGATTCAACTGTAGTAAGTTTTGGTTCAGAAAATGTAACAACATCAGGTAACATTACAGCTGCAAATATAACAGGTACAGGTACTACACACACATTAGGTACAATAGAAATATCAGGCAATACTTTAAGGTCAACAGATTCAAGTGAAATACAAATAAATGATGGTTTACAAGTTATTAATCCATTAAGGGCAGGTGTTACGACAATAAACCCAGCAGGAACGAATAATATTGAATCAACATCAGGATTTACTGTTTTTGGTTCTTCAGTTGTATTAAGCAATAATCAATTCATTGCGTTTGAAGGAAGTACAGATGATGCTTTTGAAACAGTATTAAATGTTACTGACCCGACAGCTGATAGAACAATTACACTTCCAAATAATTCAGGAACAGTAATAACAACAGGTTCTACAGACGCAGTTGTAGAGGGTATGATGGCACCAGATTCAATTGGTCAAAATGAATTAAAGTCATTAACCACATTACAAATATTAAATTCATCAGGTACAGTTTTAAAAACAATTTACGGCGCTGGTGCTTAAGAATGGAATTAGATTATGGCAGTAAGAAGTCCTTTATACTATAACTCTGGCAATCTTCAAGAAATGACCTCAACAATGGTCAATGAAGTAATTGACCAGATTGTTTATCAGTATTCTTTAAATCCAAGTGTTGTTCTTTCAGTTGTTGGTACAGGTGGAAACTTAGACGCTATTACAGATACAAGATTACAAGCTGGAGCTTCTTCATCAAGTGTGTCAGCATTTCCTAGTGAAGCAACAACAGCTGAGCCTTCAGTTGTTACTGTAACTTATGATAAAATTTCAGAAACAAGAGCTACGATAACACCGACAAGTGATACAGGTAAAACATGGCCTGTTTACTATACTTCAGGTGGTGCAATTCAATCAATGAATTTACAAGATGTAAAAGATACATTCTTACATCCAGCTATTGATTTATTACAAACCGGCACAACAACAACTCAACAGGCAGGAACATATCACATCAATACAGCAACGAGTGTTGCAGGTTCAAATGAAGTAAGTGGTAGTAATACAGCCGTTTTCTCTAATACAGAAGCTAATACAGCATTATATACAGCAGGTGGCATAGGTGAAACTTTAGACCAACCACAAACACTTACAAACTTTTATTTACATCAATTAGCTGGTTCAGATACATCATATACTTTACCTATTTCTATTGACGCTTCAAATAATCTTCAAATTTATCCTGAAGCAACTTTTGAATCATTAATGCAAGAGTGGATTAGATATACAGCTGTTTCATCAACAGATGGTTACTCATTATCTTACAATATAGGAACATCAGGTTCAGGCAATACTAGAGGAACAGGTATGGCAGATACAAGATTAAATGGTTCTGGTAACTATCAAACTCGTTTTGTAAATGCTGATGATTACAGAGCTCAAGAGTTTCCAAACGGAACATCAACAACTATAAACACATATTATTTGAGAATTAATAAATCGTAATGAAAAATGAATATATTATTAACCGGAAGTGATGGATTTATAGGTCAACACCTATATAAACATTTAATTAAACAACATTCTGTAATTGGTTTAGACTTACAATATGGTGATGACATTCTTACATGTGAGTTACCAAACAATATTGATTTAGTTATTCACCTTGCCGGCCTTTCTGGTGTACGAGATAGTTTAGAAAGACCTACTGAATATTGGAAAACAAATGTAATCGGTGGTCAAAGACTATTTGATGTTTATAAAGATACACGAATTATCTATGCAAGCTCATCAACAGCACACGAACCATGGAAAAATCCATATGCAATGAGTAAATATTGTTTAGAACAAGTTTCACATAAAAATAGTTTAGGCATGAGATTTACTACCGTTTATGGTCCTAATGCTAGAGAAAATATGTTGATACCCAAAATATTAAGAAATGATGTAGAATTTTTAAATGTAAATCATAGTAGAGATTTTATTCATGTTGATGATATAATTTTATCAATAGACACGGTAATGTCTAAACCCATTACTGGAATAATAGATGTAGGCACCGGAGTGTCTAACAAACTTATTGATATAGCTCAACATTTTAAAATAGACTATCTACAAAGTATAGGTGATGAAACTGAAAGATTGTGTAACAAGGCTGATACAACAATACTAAATACTTTAGGATGGAAAACAAAAGTGAACCTATACCAATACATTGAGGAGAATAGAAATGTTAACTAAAGAATATCTAAAAGACAACTTTATTGATGCTTATTTTATTGATAATGAAAGGCAAAATATTGAAGTCTTAACAAAATCGGCAGACGGTAAAAAAGTTATACCTACAATTATTCCGTATGATAATAACTCTACATTTGAAGCACTAAAAGGTTTTATGTCTGTTGAACAATTGCATGAAAGAACACACACTAAAAAACAAGAAGAAAGAAAACTTTTTGAAGAACAGATAATGAGAATTGCCGGAAAAGACGGCATGATAATGCAAGGTAAAAATGATCCTAATTTTTGGCCTAAAGTTGTGAAATCAATTATTGAAGATACCGAAAATGAAGACCATTTATTTGCATTAAAACTCGCATTGTTTGAAGTAGAACAAATCAGAAATTCTGACAATGTTGAATTAAAAGCGGATATTAGAAAAGGTAAAACTAAAGTTGAAGTGTTGTTAAATGCTTTAAAACTTATCTCTGAATAAAATAATCAGAATACCAACCAGACCAACCTTTTTCCATAAGGTGGTGCATTTGACCTAAAGTACAAATACTGTAATCTTTTGGTTTCTCGTAGAGATAATCTTTAATAGACGGACAAACTGGTTCATCAGTATCATAATAATTAATCTCTTCAAAATAAAACTCATCACTACCTCTTTTATAATATTCTAGGTTTTCATCTTCATAGATTTTAAATGTATTCCAAATGTAAGACACATCACCTGTCCAAGATACAATAGATGAATTTAAAGGTGTATGTGCTGGTTCACGCCACCAAGTATCATCTAATAATGTAAAATACTTTCTCGTAAGTTTCGGTAGTTTATTGAATATAACAACATCTAAATCAAAGTATAAATTTTCACCATCTCTAAATCTATCATACATTTGAAGCTTATTAAACCAATTACCATATAGGTCATTCTCTATAACCTCAAAACTATCATACTTTAGACCAGAGTAATTGTCTATCATATGTTTTAGATTATCTACATGCCAATCTGTAAACTTTTCGCCAAACTTACAACAGATTATTCTCATTTTATTTCTGTAACTTTGATATTTCTTTGTCTAAATGAATTAATTTTAAATTCTGCCTTTTCTGGTATATCATGCCAATTACCATAAGGGTCTTGTAAAGATTGTCCAGCATTTTCTTTAATATCTACAATTTTTGCTTTTCTCATTTTCATACCACCTTTAATCTGACTAGGGCTAACTTCTTCATCTGTTAAACTTATTTTACTGCCATTAGCTGCGCCTATCATAAACTCAGTTTCTTCAGATTCCCAACGAGGCATATCTTCTCTAGGATAACCTATACCAATGCCATATGCTAATTTCTTTTTACCTGCTTTTACATCTTCAAGTATATCTAGTTTCTTTTCCCAAAAATCATTGCCATCTAAATCATTCATGTTTTTATTACAACCAGTTGAAAATCCCATTTTAGCGGCTGCTCTCATAACTAAAGCCATTGACATACCTATACTAATATAAGCATTATGCCATCTTTCAGGATGAGTGTTTAGTTTTAAAGTTCCGTCAGCATTAGAATTTAATTGTGATGATGGCTCTTTTGCAACATAAATTATATAAATGCTAGCATTTGCTTGTGAATTTCTCCAAGTAGATGGTGGCTCTCGTCTATGAGTATTGCCCCAGGTATACCTTGACATTTCTTGTATAGTTTGTCTATTAGCAGTCCAATAAACATCATAATAACCTTCATGTTGTTTACTAGGTGAGTTTTCAGCAATGTATAAAAGTTCTTCTACCATTTCTCTATGAGTTTGATTTTCAATACTAAACTTTGAATAGTCCCAATTTCTTTGGCACTTTTGAATTTTTGATAATATTTCTCTTTCTTTATCCCAATCATAGAACATTCCTAATATTCGTCTAACTCTTTTTTCTCGTTCATTCATACCAGTTTTCCTTTATCCATTGTTTATTGTATTTATGAATAGAATTATTAACACCGTTTAAGTGTATAACCTTTATCATGTCATTAGGTTTATCTAATATCATATATTCAGTATTAAAAGCTTTTGCATAATCAATATTCATTCTAATCATATCTTTTGTATTGTCTGTATATTTACCTAACCATTGGCCAGGCATTTTGGTAACTTTAATTTGTTTTTCATGCATTTTCCAATCAACATAGTTTTGTTCTCCATAATATTTGTAATGCACATCACCATTTTCATAGTAATAGTTTTGCCAATATTCAGGATTTAAAGCAAAATCATTCCATACATAATCAAAGTTTCCTGATTTAAATTTGTAAAATCCACCTTGTACTTCTATCTTTTGTGGCCACCATGTTCCATAAGTTATAAGTTCATTATCTGAAACAGGATAACCAATCATGTCATCAATATTGCCTGTAATAACTTGGTCAATATCCATAATTATAATCTCATCACCAGGCTTTTGATATGCAAATTGAGAACTAAAAAACTTTAATTTATGCCAATGTTTTTTTAAATTACCATGATGATTATAAGGTAATACTATATCTGCTTCAACATCTGTATCACTTAAACATATAAACTCAAAAGGTATTGTTGTATTTCTTTTTAAACTTCTATATAATTTAGATACATAGTCTGGTTTATAATATGACCAATCATCTTCAAAATATACCGTACATATTTTAATCATAATATCTCCACACTAAATCAAAATCTTTACTGATTGTGTGAACAATTTTAGTATCTTCAGGTATAAACTTTTGTGTATCTAAAAAGTAATGCCATTTATTATCTAACCATTGTATGTTTACTTGATTTACTTTTGTCTTGAAAGAGAAGATTGTTTCGTTATCATATCTAAACATATCTATAATATTTTGTGGATACAAACCACTATTGTCTTTTCTTAATTTGGTCATCAAATCAATTGTATCTTTAAATTTACCAAAAAAATCTAACTTAATTATGTCTTCTTTTCTAGCACAGATAATACCTGTATTAATAACATCATTATCAGGATTTAAGCCTTCTTCAAGTAACATAGCATGACAGTTAAAATACTTTGCTGATGGACTTCTAATACTATGATTAGTGGTACTTTTCTTTTCAACCTTATCATTATTACTGTAAACACAAATACCTTTTGATAAATCCCATGCATTAAAGAATGATTCATGTGTCAATGGTATAACATCAAAGTCTAGGTATAATATCTCATCATATTTTTTAGATAATTCATATAATAAATGTATTTTATAAAAGTTAATTATTTCATAACCTGTCAACTCTGGAAAATCAGATTTAAAACTTTTTTCAAATGATTGATAGTCTTCATGTTCAAACATAATAAAATCAGCGTCTATTGTATTAGCATAATGTTTTTTACAATCAATTAATTTTTTATAATGTTTTTTAAATGCATTAACAGTAATACTAGCTTTGTCTGCTGTGTCATGTTGATTTTTAGATTTGCCATAGTGTTCTTTAGCTGGCACATTCACATATAAACTATAAATTACCTTATTCATATTTACCTATCAATAGAAATCTAGTTCCTCTTTCATCTTTTATTTTATCTTCAATTATAACTTTTGCATTGTCAGGTAGTTGTTTTTTAAAATCATCTAAATCATATACGCAATTAATGTGACCTTCTATACTTAACATATTGTTAGATTGATAAGCAAAATAAGATTTAGTATCTAAATTTAATTCGTTCATAGATGTCATATGTTCACAAGAAGTATTAATAATTAAATCTGATTTTTCTACTCTTTGAAAATGTTTACCTAAATTAAAAACATCTGCTGTTATAAAATCTACATTTTTATAATGATTAAATAATCTGTTTTTTGCAATTCTAATAACATTATCATCTAAATCTATTAAAGTAATTTTTTTTACTTCTTTAAAGGCAGGTATTAATATACTGCCGTACCAACCACCTAATATTGTAATTTCAGATTTGTCATTTAAAATATTTAAATCTTTTACATGTTTTATCAAAACTTCTTTAGATTTAAACTGATTAGGACTATATGAATCTAACAAGTCAGAATTGTGTCTGGATTCTTTCATTATATTTTTAAATAATTGTTGGTCTATATCCATTTAATAACATCTTCCATATCTGGTTTTATATCATCTTGTAATTCGTTTCTATCTTTAAGGTCTTCATATCTATATCTTTCTGAATAACCTAATGACATTAATAGTAGAGGTCTATGTTTTACATACGGTATATCTCTCCATTTTTGTACATCTCTAGGAAAACAAGAAGTATAAGATATATCAATATTTTCTTCCATACAATACATAGTCATGTTGCTGATGAACAATCCTACTTCAATACATGCTGTATCAGCAATTCTTTCGACCCATTCTGGATATAATTGTTCAGCAAAATGTCCTGTCTTAATTTGTCTTTCATAGTATGGATTAGGTTTCTCACACACTCTACTACTAAAAACTAAAAGATATGAATTGAATTTTATATGTTCATAATATGGATTAGCAAAACCTTGAACCTTTGTATTGTAACCATCTTTAACAGCTTTGTCTTCCATAGTTTGATGATTATAAACTGATTTATTCCATACCTTAATTTTTTCTTCTTTTTTATCTGGTCCTAAAACATGACAATTGTAAGGCATAAAATTGTTTTTTGACGGTGTTGTTTTCCATGTTTTCCATAAAAGTTTTTCGATTAATTCATATGGCGGATGTTTATCGGTTCTATATCTTCTAACATGTCGTCTTTTCTCTAATAAATCAAAAGTGCTCATTTTCTTATTATCCAATCATTAATAATTAATAGGTCAAGGTCTGTTCTATTAAATGTTCTTATAGCTTGCTCTGGTGTTTCAACAATAGGTTCTTGACAATTAAAACTTGTATTTAATAACATAGGAATACCTGTTATCATAAAAAACTCATTGATGATATTATAAAACTTTTCGTTAAATTCTTTATTAACTGTTTGTATTCTGGCAGTATCATCCACATGAGTAATACCAGGTACTCTAGTTGACTTGACTTTACATATTCTTGACATGTAAGGACTATGACTATTTGTATCAAAATATTTTGTATAGTGTTCTTCTAAAACAGCAGGTGCAAATGGTCTAAAATCTTCTCTCATTTTAATAGTTTGATTAATTATATCTTTTATATCAGGATTACGAGGGTCTGCTAATATACTTCTATTACCTAATGCACGGTTACCACTCTCTGATTTACCTTGAAACCAACCTACGATTTTACCATCAGCAATTGCTTGTGCTACTTCTTGATAGTTTACCTTTTCTTTTCCTTCATAATCATATTCTTTACCAGCAAATGTTTCTGCTCTATGAATATTATCATTTAAAATTAAATTAGCATGTTGATATACGCCTATCGCTTGGCCTTCATCACCTACGGCAGGTGGTACATGAACATTTTTATAATGTTTTGTAAATTCTTCATTCATATAACCATTATATGCAACACCACCAGCAATACATAAGTTATCACAACTTTTTAAAGGGTACACAAACTCTTTTATTTTATCTATAGTAAATTTTTGTAATGTAAATGCTAAGTCTTCTATATTATCTAATTTAATATGTTGAAACTTTTTTTGTTTCTTTTCGGTAATAGGTCCTTCTAATATGGTTTCAAATACATCATAGTAATATTGACTGTACTGGCCGTAACCAACTTTACCCATAAGTTTACTAGCACCTAGTGTGCCAAAACCTGTTAAATTAGACATGTGATTCCACAACCAACCTATCGGCAATTTGTCTGACAAGTCTATCATGTTTTCATCTTTGTCAAAGAAGACACATCTGTATTTTGAACCTATGCCATCAATTGCAAGTATATCAGATTGTTTAAAACCAGAATTAATAAAGGCATATGTGGCGTGAGATTGGTGATGGTCGATATAATAAATGTTATCTTTGAAATAAAAATCCCATAGTTTTTTTGGTTCATAATCAAATACATCTTTTGGTAATAAATCTCTACACATTCTAATACCACCATAAGTGTAAGTAAATGCTAGAATATCATCTGTTTTTTTAAAATACTCTTTTACAAATTCATCATTTAAACGATAGTCAGCTGGGTTTAATATGTCTGATTGATGAGCATATGCCTCAGCATGATAAGGTAGATTGTGTTTAAATCTAGTATGTCTTTCTCTTTGATTGTGCCACACACCATCATATGTGTTGTGGTCGTGTAAATTTAAAGCAACAGCAAATATCTTATTCATTTAGTAACCTTGCATACTTGCTCATTGGAAAATGACCTTTAGGTTGCACCCATTCAGTACAGGTTTTGCAATAGTTCTCATACTTGAACAATCTGAAGTTCATCATTTTGTCTATGTTCTCCTGCGTTAGGTTAAAGGTTTTAGATAACTCTGTATTATTGGCAAACTTCTTACTACAATGTACAATATGTCTTTTTTCAAAGTCAATAACAGGTACCATTGGAAAAGCTGCACACATTTTTCTATCTATTTCAGCTGCCTGAATTACATCTGTAAACTCAGCTGACCTGCCATTAAATGCTTTCCACATTGTATTCTTGTGGTCTAGTTTTTTAATTACATCTAAATGATTTTCTCTATATTTGTAGAAGTTTGGTGTTCTTACTACAACATTATAATTGTTTAAATCATTCTCAGGTACATAGTCAAAGTTTCCTAATTTTTCAACTTTATTTTCATACCAATCTAATATATTATGTTCGACATACAATATATCTTTATCTTCTAATATCTCTGGATATCTTTTACGAACAAATGAATTTGATAATACTGAACATATATGATTTGAATTCTTTTTAACTTCAGATATAACTTCTCTGAGGTTTTTAATTAGACCTGGCTCACCACCTAAAAGATTAACTCTGATTTTATATTCTTTTAAATAACCTAGAGTTTGTTTTAGGAAATCCATATCAACTGTTAAGTTACGCATTTCTAATGTATAACTGGTACAATAATGGCAATTCTTATTACAAGACATAGATAGAAAGAAATCTATGGCTAAATAATTCTCTTGTATTTCATCAAATGTTTTCATGCTATATTATTATAATAAAATTTGTTAAAAGCAATCTTTAATTTTGTTTTATTATTAAACTCCACTTCTTCAATATAACTTGGTGATTGATATGACTTCTCTATAATATAATCATAGATGTCTTCAGTTTGTTCACCAATTAAACTCTTATCAAATATATCATCACCTATTACCTTCGTCATAGACTTCACAAAGTTATTATTTTCATGTTCAAGACATATGAGAATTGTATCTACAACTTTATTAACTTCACTCTTCTCCATGTATGGGTGTATAGGTAGAGTTAATATTGTATCACAAACTGTTTTGGTTATGTCTAAACTATCTTTTCTATGATGTATATTTTTATACATTTTATGTTCAGGTATGGGCGTAGGGTAATGTACACTTGCACCTAGTTTGTCTTTTAATTTATCTCGTATGTCTTTGTTTTGTAATCTAATAACATACTTGTGATAATTATGATTTACATTATTACTTACTTGTTGTATTGTTACAACATCTTTTAATTGTTTATCATATAACTTGGCAACCTCTTGTCTGCCTTTAATGTACTCATTCAATTTTTTAAGTCTAAAATTTATGACTTCAGCGTTAAATAATAACATCTTAGAATTGTAACCTAACATTTCGTGATTACCATGTTTTCTTAACTTTTTAAATATTTCAGTATCACCATCTGTTAAAATTGCACCGCCACCAGATATGCCCGATATAACTTTATTTGCATTAAAGCTAAAGGTACTAATATCACCTATTGAACCGGCTACAATGCCATTATAACTGGAACCTATAGATTGGCAAGCGTCCTCTATAAACTTAATATTTTTATCTTGACAAAACTTTTTGATTGTGCTAGTATCAGACATATTACCAAATAAGTGTGGATAGATAATTGCTTTCACTTTATCTGAATACATCCTTTTAATACTTTCAAAAGATATATGATATGATTTCAAATCAATATCACAAAATACTGGAGTTGCACCTGTCATTGATATAGCACTTGCAGTTGATATCCAAGAAAATGCAGTAGTCATTACCTCATCACCTTTTCCAATACCTAAACTTAATAAAGCAAAATACAAGGCATCTGTTCCGTTGGCACATGCAATTGCTTTTCTACCTGTTTTTTGAGATATACTTTTTTCAAGAAACTCTATGTTAGTTTCTTGTTCTCTTTGCATTACTTTATCAAAGAGTTCTAAGTAATCATTTTTATTGTATAGATATTCTTTATCCCAGCCTGTCATATATAAACTCCGCTATTACTTTTTGACCATGTTTATTTGGATGATTGTCTAATTCTGAAATCATTGTTTTTGGGATTCTATGTCTAATAAATTTTTTTTGAAGACTAAAACCTCCTAACTCAGCTGACAATGGCCACCCTATAAATCTTTTAGTATTAATTAGATTTTCATATTCATTAATAATCTTTAAAATTTTTTTATTGTCTTTTTCTACATCACCGGGATATGTGTATCTAAAAATTGGTGAATAATTTTTATCACCAAGTCTAGGTTTTAAGCCATTTAACCAATCTTGATATGGTGATAACATCTGTACTTGCATATAATTTAAATTATATCTTTCGCACATTATTTGAAAACTTAAACAAAAATCTAAACTTCTTCTCATCCAAAAGAAAACATCACCATTTGGATTAATTCTTTCATTTGTCCAACGACCTAGATTTCCTTGTTGATAATCTTTTCTATTAGATTGTGTCCAGGCAGGTATAACTAACCCTATATTAGAGTTATTGTTTCTAGTAATGTAATTTAAAAGTGAAGAATAGATATATTCATTTCCAGCACCAGACTTGCCTAAATTTACATAATCCATATTCAATTTTTCTGCTAGTAACTCTGGCCATTTTGGCCAAGATGTATCTAAATCTGGATGAAATTCGCTAAAAAAATTTTCATCTGTATTGCTACAACCACTTGCCAATAATATTTTTTTCATTATATTCTCTTTATAAGTTCAACAAGTATATTTATATTATCCTTATACATCTCTTCCGTGGGCACAGGCCTCTTAAAATAGACAGGTCCTCCGTCTTGAATATTCTTATCTCTTAAATATATTACTTCTTTGCCTAGCCATTTACACTCTTGTATTAGTCTAGGAGCTGGGTCAAAATATGTTTTTGTATAAACATAAGACTTAAATAACCCTAATAGATTTTTTACAGGTGCAAAAACATTATTGTAATCATTATTGATGTAACTCTCATTATATGTCAATATACCATGCGATTTATATTTGTCAATATGTTTATCTATTTCTTTGTAATATACATCATTTGTTCCTAAAAACAGATAATCAAATTGTACATTTTCAACAACTGGTTTATAGATACTAAAATTAATCATCTTTTGAAAGTATTTACCAACACCTACTGGATAAACATCATAATCGCATAAGTCGTAAACTTCTTTTGGATTATAATGTTCTAATGCGATAGGATATTCTTTGACATGGTTTTCAGAATAAACAGATATGAGTTTGCAACCAAATAGTAGATGTAGAGTTAACAGTTGGTCGTTTGTATAATCTTTTCTATTGATGTATGATAAAGTCAACATACTTCTACCCATAATCAAAGTGATTTCTTCCATAGTCGGAGAATATGAGTTAAAGACCACATTTTCAAAGGTCTTATATTTCTCATTGATTGAGTCTATGTAATTTTGTATTGTAAAATTGTGGTGTGTAATAATTACTACTTGGCTTTTAATACCAATGGAGTTTAGATAATGACAATGTTCATAACTATAACAAAGTAATCCATCACCAGGTTTACTGGTACATACTATATTAATCATATATATATTTATACAGTATAAATAATAGTATGATTTATAATGAAGTTAAAAATCTGTTTAAAGGTACAGACGATAAACAAAGTGATTTTGGTTGGAATGAATTTTCATTAGCAGAATTAGGATTGCCCTCTGCCGACAAAATTTTAGAAGGTGTTAAAATAATAGAATCAAAAATCGGTTTATTCCCATGGACAACAAAACACCGTATAATTGAAGAGTATAAAGGTTTTGGATTGACATATAATCCTAACTTTATTGATGAAAAACAAAGTAGATACAGTCAAGTATGGGGGTCAAAATTAATAGACCAATATTATGGATTAGAAAAAGGAGCTGGTGACCATACTCAATTAAAAAATTCATATCACGATACTTTTGGATTTTGTAAGGTAGATGAAACAATACAAGAACATTTAGGTTTTTTCTTAGATAGATTTAATTTTCCAATATCAAGAAGTCGAGTAGCATACATTTTCGGATATGGACAAGAACCGAATACTGACGGAGGTTGGCATGTAGATGAACCTACTTGTCAATTATTAAGAGTGAATATTCCTTTACAAACAAGTGATGAGTATGTTATAGAGTGGTCAGATAAGACATATAAGTTAGAAGTTGGTAAAGCTTACTTATGGAATACTAAAATGCCACACAGACCTACAATGATTAGAAAAGTAGAAACGAAAGAACCTAGAATTAATGTTGTTTTAGGATTAACTCCATGGTTAGACTTGAATCACAACACCTGTGAGTATACACCAAATAAATTATTTGGCAAGCCTGTAAATGACATAGTAAGAGAAAAGTTATTTGTAAAAGGAGTATAAATAGTATGATTAAGTATATATCAGAAACAGAAGCGTTAGATTTTGTTTCTAAACAGAAACATAAAGATGTTTGGCACAAAGATTTTTACTATTGGAAAAAACATTTACTTGTATTGAAAAATTGGCCTTGGTTAAAAAAGTTTTATAAAGGTGGTAAGTGGTTAGGACATTTTGATGAAAAATT
>Ga0222719_10001674_pt1 | contig 21129 bp, 16 predicted proteins | sample C33_34DmetaG_FD_165039 | JGI IMG/M metagenome (GOLD analysis project Ga0222719, IMG submission 165039) | Estuarine water microbial communities from San Francisco Bay, California, United States - C33_34D | ecosystem: Environmental > Aquatic > Marine > Unclassified | place: USA: California... | reverse complement strand
GAGAAATGGACAAAAATCCGATGGAATACAAAAGATGATAATTATCGTGCCCGAGCATTTTATGACAAAGTTGCGACAAAAACTAATTGGACTGTGTATGAAATAGAATTGGACTAAATAACCCCCCTAAATACCTCTTAAAGGAACAGAGGTATGGACATACATCAAAATATTGAAATAATATATTCCGACTTTCTCTAAAAATACCCATTACTTATGCGACGCTAAAGAGGGTATGTAATCTCAACTTACTTGGCTAAAAGCCAATAAACATAAGCCTTATTGACAATCGAACTGTCATTTGACATTTTAAAATCGTTGCATAAATACTAGGAGTTTTTAGAGAGGGTAAGACCGAATATGAGTTCTAAATTATGAAATAATCCATTTCAACAACCAACTAACAACAATACTTTTAGGACTTATTGGACACACTAAGCCCTTTGCATACATCAACGCTCATAGGTTTTCGGAGTTTTCGGACTCGAAAGCTCCTTTTGTAGAGATGAACTATGCATTAATACAGTTATTGCAGGCAGAAAGCAGTTTGTTTATTCAAGTGGGCAGTTAGTTTTCCTACATATCCGACACACAAAGCAGTTATTTTATGTGAGGTTGGCGACTTTTGGGAGTTTTGGTAGTGTCAAAGCCCTTTGAGTTGTGAGATATGCATAAGGGTAGGGGGCTATAAAAATCGCTAGCTTGCTTTACCCCTCAAGTTAAGCACCCCGCACGAATTTTTAATAAAAATTATGAGTTTTGAGCTATGCAGTATATATCCAACTAAGCCTCTTTAGTATCTTGCTCCGCAAGATCTAAAGAGTTTCCCTGTTCAGCAAGTTTGTCTAACTCATTTAGAGCTTTTGCAACATCTTGGTCAACATCATCAAACAGTTCTGAATAAGTATCAGCAGTTATCATTATGCTTTTGTGACCAAGCCTCTTTTGAATCTTAACCATACTTACACCCTGCTTAACTGCAAGATAAACGCTTGTGTGCCTAAAGTCGTGGAGTGAAATTCTTGAATCATAACCCAATCTTTCAAGTGCAGGTTTAAGAGCTCGCCTCTTTAGATTTCTAGCTCTTATTGGATTAGTGCAAGATATCTGTGTTCCATTTTGATTACCCTTTTGATTAGGAAATACATACACACAATCAGCAGGCAGATTAGCTTTTTGATTAATTAAACGCTTGATATTCATTTCAGTTAAGTTAACTGTTCTAATTGAAGTATTAGTTTTTGGGTCGTCATAGTTGATTTTCATATCATTATCATCATCAATAGACTTGTTAACTGTAAGAGTTCCATTATCAAAATCGATATCTTCCCAAGTTAAAGCTCTAGCCTCGCCACTTCGTAAGCCTGTATAAGCCATTAAAGGAATCATTACTGAATAAATTGGGTGGGTTTTTTCTATTTCTTTTTCAATAGCCCTAACTTGAAACTCATTGAGATAGAATTTTTTAGTTTTTATTTTTCTAGGTAAGCTCTGTTTAGCTAACTTAGTTTTAGCAGGATTCTTTTTAATTAAATCCATATCAACTGCACTATCTAAAAGAACTCTCACAACTTCTAAAGCCTTATCTAAAGCAGAACGAGAATACACTTCGCCATTTGGTTTTCTTAAATTAGCAATCCAATTATTTATATTGTTAGCTCTGATACTACCGATTGACATATCAGCTATTGGGTAAGGCTCAACTAAACTATTCCAGGTATTTTCTAAGGCTCTTTTAGTTGACTCTTTATGATTAGCTCTTGTTAAACCTACTTCGTGTTTGAAATCAGCAAGAGAGATTTTATTTCTGTGTGGGTCTTCATACTCGCCTCTTAGTAAATCAGCTTTTATCTGAACTTCAAAAGTCTTTGCCTCTTGTTCAGCTTTAGCTCTAGAGCCATACTTTTTATCTCTAAAGTTTTTATATCTCTGAACATTGTTGTTATCACGCCAACGAACAACCCAACTACTACTGTCTTGTCTTCTTTCTATACTCATCTCTTAACCTCGTATCTTACACTATCTAAAAGCTCGGGGTCTTGACCACTAAAAATTATCCACTTAGCCCAAATGTCAATACCCTCATCAGTTATATAACCGCCTCTGTTTCCCGAGCCATACCTTTTAAGATATTTATTTCTAGCTAGCGGTTGTTTTAATTTATCTGCACGACTTTGAACTTCAGCTTTATATTCTTTATCGTTCATCATCTCAAGAAAATTATTCCATATTTCGTAATCAGTTAGAGCATACTTAGAGGCTAAGAACTGAAGTGTATTTCTACCATTAAAGAAATCAACAAACTGTAAGTATTCAATTGCCTCATAAACTTTATGAACATCTTTAAAGGTATAGCCCTCATCATTTAACTTCTTTAAAACTCCAACTGTTGTTGCCTCAACATCATAGATATTCCACTCGCCCATTAATTTATGATGTTCGTTAGATCGAGCCAAAGGCTCGACTCTAACTCTCATTGGTGGTTTAACTAAAGGCATTAAAGGGTTGTAGTTAAATTTTTTAAACAACGCAAGCCACATAGCAGTTCCAATGTCTGTAAAACTAAAGTCATTAGATTGATTAACTCCAATTGTTTGAACTCGCCAATTCACTATTCTGTTGAACTTGAAATCAGCTATTACAGTAATCTCGAACTCATTTACATCTTGCTTGGTCATATCTAAGAGGGGGAAGTGTTCGGGGTCATCAAATACAAACATTATTTGAAATCCATTAGGAGCAGAGAATAAATTTTCTTCTGAAGTTATTTCACTCCATTTCTTTTTCGTGAGATTCTTGAACTGCCCGCCAGCACCTCTCTCAACATATTGTATTTTGGGTAATCCCATTTCTTAACCTCTACACTTGTCGCGAAATTTTTACTCGACAATAACAATACTAAGGTTAGCAGGGTGTATACTTAAATATATAAGTTATCAAAATAATTTTGATTCTTACAAGCAATTGCCTCGAACAAGAAGTAGGGGCAGAAAGTAAAAGGTGTTTAGTGACTATAAGTTTATTAGACAAAGCAGATATAGAAATCCTAGTAGATAAGGCAGGTAGCATTTATCAATTAGGTAAATCAACAGGATTGCAGTATTCACAAATTCAAAATTACCTCACAGGTAAAACGAATCCGAGTGTTGCAAGCCTCCAAAAGTTAAATGAGTTCAAGAGTGTAGAGGTAGAAAATGCAACCATTATTAACACTTGAACAAGTAGCAGAGCTAGTAAGTCTGCCTCTATCAACTGTAAGAAAATATTGTAGAGAAAAAGTAATTCCCTCAATAAAGATAGGTAAACATTACCGAGTTGATAAAACAGATTTAGAACAATTTATCGAGGTAAAAAAGAAAGAGGAGTCTTCAGCTCCCCTCTCTGTGCCGATTAAATCCTCAAATACAGACCTGGTAAGTCGTAAGGAGGTGTTAATCAATGATAAGTATAGTTGAATCTTGTGACAAAGAACAGTTATGTTCACAATGTAATACAAGAGGTTATTTCTGTTATTCAGATTTATACAGGTGTGATTGTTGTTCCTGTATGCCCGAATTGTGCAATCCAAAAATGGATCTTAACGAAGTTAAGAATCCATTTTCTTTTAAGGAAGTCACACTAGAGCAACTACTTCTAAAGGCTAAAGAGCCTCTCGAAGAAAGAGAGGTTGCAAGTGCCTAAAGAAAGTAAAGAAAATAAAACTGTGCGAGAGGCATTAGAAGAAATTTATCCGCATTTATTTGGGGAAATTGAGCGGAAAATTTCTGAATCAGAGGAGTGGCTCGGTATTTTAAATATGCCTCTACACAACGCACTTGATTCTCGAGAACTAGAGGAATTACTTTCCCAATGGGGCAACTCATTTGTTCAAGAGGGTCAAGCCGAGCTACTCCATTATTTGAATCCTGTTCAAAGTTATAGAAGAAATACTATTCCTGCGACAGAGATTCAACCAACGCAAGTCGAGTGGATTGTTCAAGATGTTTTAAAAGCAGGAGCAATTCACTTGTTTGCGGGCGACCCAAACGCTGGAAAATCTTTTGTCACTTTAGAGATTGCAAGTGCAATATCGGGGCGAGGTGTTTTATTTGGTCAACCTGTAAAAACAGGAAAGGTTTTATTGTATGGTGCTGAAGATTCAGCAAGCGATACAGTAATCCCAAGACTTATGACACAGGGAGCTCATCTCGAAAACATAAGAGTCTTTAACGAAGATGAGGCTTTAAATCTGCCTCACGACATTAAGAAACTTTCTTACGAGTTTGCTATGGAGCAACCCAAGTTGGTAATTATTGATACGATTAATAGTTTTATTGCTGATAAGACAGATACAAATTCTGATAAAGGAATCAGAAAGGCTCTAGTTCCATTAAAGAAACTAGCTGATTTCTATAAGGTAGCAATTATCCTCGTGACCCATAAGAATAAAGGCAACAATTCAAACGCAATTTATTCAATCAATGGCTCAATAGGTTATGTTGGTGTATCTCGATTAGCTTGGTTGTTAGCTGAAGACCCCGACACAGAACAGAAGATATTTTCTGTTATCAAAAACAATGTCGGTAGGAAACCAAACTTTTTGTTTGAGTTAGATTTCAGCAACCTAGACAAAGTCTTTGACCAACCTAAGTTGAACTTTTTAGGCGAAACAGATTTGTTAGCCCACGAGGTTGGACTTGATGAGAAGACAGAGCCTAAGTCGGTAGTTGATGAGTGTGCAGAGGTCATACTTGAATACTTGGAAAAAGAGGGTCGTAAAGAATCTAAAACTCTAGATACCTACTTAAAGAGTCTTGATTTCAAAGAGAAGACTATTAAGAGGGCTAGAGCTCAATTAAAAAATAAAATCAAAGCGGTTAAAGAGGGTCAGCGTTGGGTAGTCGAATTGCGTGACCCTGTTGACCCTCTTGAAAGTGAGGAATCGTGACAGTAAGTAGAGAAGAATTTAGAGAACTTAACAAAGAGTTAAGAGAACTAAGTGAACATCTAGATAAGGCTAACGAATTGTATTGGACAGTTTGGACAAAAGTTATCAAGCTAATTCCTAAAGAGGAAGAGCCCGACGACAGACCTTTCTAGAACAACAGGCAACTAGATCGAGGCGAAAGCCTCGACTAGTGCCTAGTTAGGAGCAACTTTGAAAGATAAAAGCATTGAAGAAAAATTAGCAAGTGTTGGTTTAACTCTTAGACAAGTTATGACTTACGCTTATAAGCAATCACAAAAAGAGATTGACCAAAGTTTCAATCCTGTTGATGATTCAATGAAACCTTATCGCTTTCAAAAAAGAAAGTAAGGGGGTCATTATTTCCACAGATACCAGGCATTTTCATACCTTAGGGCTAATTGAACATTGAGTTTTTTAAATTAAATAAGTTTAAAAGTTAGTAGGTAATTAGTAGGTATTTGTATTTTGTTTGTATTACTCGTAAAACAAATCAGCTATTTGAGTTCCTTTAAGATACTTTCTATATTTTTCTAACAGAACAGGATATTCTCTAAGACAAGCAGGGCAATAAGCAGGCAATCCCTCTCTCAATTCCATTGATAGACCACAAGAAGAACAGTTAGTTTCAATTACTTTAAGTTCATACTTGTTGTCGTAATTTATAGAGCCATACATAGATTTAAATATATAGATTGCTTGTGACAGATTTAGTTTCCATTGACAAAAGAACGCCTTACGCATAACTTATAGCCAACCCAAATTGATATATGCATTGTTATTGGCGTAAGCGGAATCTAAAAAAAAGGGTCTAAAAAGATTAAAACCCTTTCAATGTTTATAGGCTTTTACAAAGTCAATGTGTGCGGTTTTGTGTGCGGTTTTAACAAGTTTGTTTGTGAAGACCAATAGAGCCTATGTTTATTGTGGCCAGAGGCAGAATCGAACTGCCGACCCCTTGTTTTTCAGATATGGGCTAACCATTTGACCTTAGTTCATTTTACATTAACTTACTTTAAATATCGCTACTTACTAGAGGCTTTATTCGAGCAACTAGAGTATCTACAAACAACTGTCGTAAAGTGATGTGTGCGATTTGTGTGCGGTTTTTCATAAGCATTTGATAACATTGTCAACTCAATTCAACAGGGTCAAGAATCCCAAGAGGGTCAAGAGGGTCAGAAAATATTATACAAAGAATATATACATTCTCTGCTCGCTATATTTGAGATATAGATAATTTTTGGGGGTGCTCAGTGGTTTCAATTCGTCCGTTAAGTGTGTCAGATTATGATGATTGGTTAGAGGTTTATAGAGTTTATGCAGAACACTACCAATCAGAACTAACTGAAGAGGGGGTGTCTACAACTTGGAATTGGTTGATGGATAACGAAAACCCTCTGACTGGAATTGTTGCCGATTTTGACGGCAAATTGATTGGTCTCGCACATTTCAGGGCATTACCTAATCCACTTAGAGCGATAAATGTAGGTTTTTTGCATGATTTAGTGGTTATACCTCAAGAGAGAGGAAGCGATACCGCACAACTTTTGATAGATGAAATAAAATCAATCGGCAAACGAGAGAAATGGACAAAAATCCGATGGAATACAAAAGATGATAATTATCGTGCCCGAGCATTTTATGACAAAGTTGCGACAAAAACTAATTGGACTGTGTATGAAATAGAATTGGACTAAATAACCCCCCTAAATACCTCTTAAAGGAACAGAGGTATGGACATACATCAAAATATTGAAATAATATATTCCGACTTTCTCTAAAAATACCCATTACTTATGCGACGCTAAAGAGGGTATGTAATCTCAACTTACTTGGCTAAAAGCCAATAAACATAAGCCTTATTGACAATCGAACTGTCATTTGACATTTTAAAATCGTTGCATAAATACTAGGAGTTTTTAGAGAGGGTAAGACCGAATATGAGTTCTAAATTATGAAATAATCCATTTCAACAACCAACTAACAACAATACTTTTAGGACTTATTGGACACACTAAGCCCTTTGCATACATCAACGCTCATAGGTTTTCGGAGTTTTCGGACTCGAAAGCTCCTTTTGTAGAGATGAACTATGCATTAATACAGTTATTGCAGGCAGAAAGCAGTTTGTTTATTCAAGTGGGCAGTTAGTTTTCCTACATATCCGACACACAAAGCAGTTATTTTATGTGAGGTTGGCGACTTTTGGGAGTTTTGGTAGTGTCAAAGCCCTTTGAGTTGTGAGATATGCATAAGGGTAGGGGGCTATAAAAATCGCTAGCTTGCTTTACCCCTCAAGTTAAGCACCCCGCACGAATTTTTAATAAAAATTATGAGTTTTGAGCTATGCAGTATATATCCAACTAAGCCTCTTTAGTATCTTGCTCCGCAAGATCTAAAGAGTTTCCCTGTTCAGCAAGTTTGTCTAACTCATTTAGAGCTTTTGCAACATCTTGGTCAACATCATCAAACAGTTCTGAATAAGTATCAGCAGTTATCATTATGCTTTTGTGACCAAGCCTCTTTTGAATCTTAACCATACTTACACCCTGCTTAACTGCAAGATAAACGCTTGTGTGCCTAAAGTCGTGGAGTGAAATTCTTGAATCATAACCCAATCTTTCAAGTGCAGGTTTAAGAGCTCGCCTCTTTAGATTTCTAGCTCTTATTGGATTAGTGCAAGATATCTGTGTTCCATTTTGATTACCCTTTTGATTAGGAAATACATACACACAATCAGCAGGCAGATTAGCTTTTTGATTAATTAAACGCTTGATATTCATTTCAGTTAAGTTAACTGTTCTAATTGAAGTATTAGTTTTTGGGTCGTCATAGTTGATTTTCATATCATTATCATCATCAATAGACTTGTTAACTGTAAGAGTTCCATTATCAAAATCGATATCTTCCCAAGTTAAAGCTCTAGCCTCGCCACTTCGTAAGCCTGTATAAGCCATTAAAGGAATCATTACTGAATAAATTGGGTGGGTTTTTTCTATTTCTTTTTCAATAGCCCTAACTTGAAACTCATTGAGATAGAATTTTTTAGTTTTTATTTTTCTAGGTAAGCTCTGTTTAGCTAACTTAGTTTTAGCAGGATTCTTTTTAATTAAATCCATATCAACTGCACTATCTAAAAGAACTCTCACAACTTCTAAAGCCTTATCTAAAGCAGAACGAGAATACACTTCGCCATTTGGTTTTCTTAAATTAGCAATCCAATTATTTATATTGTTAGCTCTGATACTACCGATTGACATATCAGCTATTGGGTAAGGCTCAACTAAACTATTCCAGGTATTTTCTAAGGCTCTTTTAGTTGACTCTTTATGATTAGCTCTTGTTAAACCTACTTCGTGTTTGAAATCAGCAAGAGAGATTTTATTTCTGTGTGGGTCTTCATACTCGCCTCTTAGTAAATCAGCTTTTATCTGAACTTCAAAAGTCTTTGCCTCTTGTTCAGCTTTAGCTCTAGAGCCATACTTTTTATCTCTAAAGTTTTTATATCTCTGAACATTGTTGTTATCACGCCAACGAACAACCCAACTACTACTGTCTTGTCTTCTTTCTATACTCATCTCTTAACCTCGTATCTTACACTATCTAAAAGCTCGGGGTCTTGACCACTAAAAATTATCCACTTAGCCCAAATGTCAATACCCTCATCAGTTATATAACCGCCTCTGTTTCCCGAGCCATACCTTTTAAGATATTTATTTCTAGCTAGCGGTTGTTTTAATTTATCTGCACGACTTTGAACTTCAGCTTTATATTCTTTATCGTTCATCATCTCAAGAAAATTATTCCATATTTCGTAATCAGTTAGAGCATACTTAGAGGCTAAGAACTGAAGTGTATTTCTACCATTAAAGAAATCAACAAACTGTAAGTATTCAATTGCCTCATAAACTTTATGAACATCTTTAAAGGTATAGCCCTCATCATTTAACTTCTTTAAAACTCCAACTGTTGTTGCCTCAACATCATAGATATTCCACTCGCCCATTAATTTATGATGTTCGTTAGATCGAGCCAAAGGCTCGACTCTAACTCTCATTGGTGGTTTAACTAAAGGCATTAAAGGGTTGTAGTTAAATTTTTTAAACAACGCAAGCCACATAGCAGTTCCAATGTCTGTAAAACTAAAGTCATTAGATTGATTAACTCCAATTGTTTGAACTCGCCAATTCACTATTCTGTTGAACTTGAAATCAGCTATTACAGTAATCTCGAACTCATTTACATCTTGCTTGGTCATATCTAAGAGGGGGAAGTGTTCGGGGTCATCAAATACAAACATTATTTGAAATCCATTAGGAGCAGAGAATAAATTTTCTTCTGAAGTTATTTCACTCCATTTCTTTTTCGTGAGATTCTTGAACTGCCCGCCAGCACCTCTCTCAACATATTGTATTTTGGGTAATCCCATTTCTTAACCTCTACACTTGTCGCGAAATTTTTACTCGACAATAACAATACTAAGGTTAGCAGGGTGTATACTTAAATATATAAGTTATCAAAATAATTTTGATTCTTACAAGCAATTGCCTCGAACAAGAAGTAGGGGCAGAAAGTAAAAGGTGTTTAGTGACTATAAGTTTATTAGACAAAGCAGATATAGAAATCCTAGTAGATAAGGCAGGTAGCATTTATCAATTAGGTAAATCAACAGGATTGCAGTATTCACAAATTCAAAATTACCTCACAGGTAAAACGAATCCGAGTGTTGCAAGCCTCCAAAAGTTAAATGAGTTCAAGAGTGTAGAGGTAGAAAATGCAACCATTATTAACACTTGAACAAGTAGCAGAGCTAGTAAGTCTGCCTCTATCAACTGTAAGAAAATATTGTAGAGAAAAAGTAATTCCCTCAATAAAGATAGGTAAACATTACCGAGTTGATAAAACAGATTTAGAACAATTTATCGAGGTAAAAAAGAAAGAGGAGTCTTCAGCTCCCCTCTCTGTGCCGATTAAATCCTCAAATACAGACCTGGTAAGTCGTAAGGAGGTGTTAATCAATGATAAGTATAGTTGAATCTTGTGACAAAGAACAGTTATGTTCACAATGTAATACAAGAGGTTATTTCTGTTATTCAGATTTATACAGGTGTGATTGTTGTTCCTGTATGCCCGAATTGTGCAATCCAAAAATGGATCTTAACGAAGTTAAGAATCCATTTTCTTTTAAGGAAGTCACACTAGAGCAACTACTTCTAAAGGCTAAAGAGCCTCTCGAAGAAAGAGAGGTTGCAAGTGCCTAAAGAAAGTAAAGAAAATAAAACTGTGCGAGAGGCATTAGAAGAAATTTATCCGCATTTATTTGGGGAAATTGAGCGGAAAATTTCTGAATCAGAGGAGTGGCTCGGTATTTTAAATATGCCTCTACACAACGCACTTGATTCTCGAGAACTAGAGGAATTACTTTCCCAATGGGGCAACTCATTTGTTCAAGAGGGTCAAGCCGAGCTACTCCATTATTTGAATCCTGTTCAAAGTTATAGAAGAAATACTATTCCTGCGACAGAGATTCAACCAACGCAAGTCGAGTGGATTGTTCAAGATGTTTTAAAAGCAGGAGCAATTCACTTGTTTGCGGGCGACCCAAACGCTGGAAAATCTTTTGTCACTTTAGAGATTGCAAGTGCAATATCGGGGCGAGGTGTTTTATTTGGTCAACCTGTAAAAACAGGAAAGGTTTTATTGTATGGTGCTGAAGATTCAGCAAGCGATACAGTAATCCCAAGACTTATGACACAGGGAGCTCATCTCGAAAACATAAGAGTCTTTAACGAAGATGAGGCTTTAAATCTGCCTCACGACATTAAGAAACTTTCTTACGAGTTTGCTATGGAGCAACCCAAGTTGGTAATTATTGATACGATTAATAGTTTTATTGCTGATAAGACAGATACAAATTCTGATAAAGGAATCAGAAAGGCTCTAGTTCCATTAAAGAAACTAGCTGATTTCTATAAGGTAGCAATTATCCTCGTGACCCATAAGAATAAAGGCAACAATTCAAACGCAATTTATTCAATCAATGGCTCAATAGGTTATGTTGGTGTATCTCGATTAGCTTGGTTGTTAGCTGAAGACCCCGACACAGAACAGAAGATATTTTCTGTTATCAAAAACAATGTCGGTAGGAAACCAAACTTTTTGTTTGAGTTAGATTTCAGCAACCTAGACAAAGTCTTTGACCAACCTAAGTTGAACTTTTTAGGCGAAACAGATTTGTTAGCCCACGAGGTTGGACTTGATGAGAAGACAGAGCCTAAGTCGGTAGTTGATGAGTGTGCAGAGGTCATACTTGAATACTTGGAAAAAGAGGGTCGTAAAGAATCTAAAACTCTAGATACCTACTTAAAGAGTCTTGATTTCAAAGAGAAGACTATTAAGAGGGCTAGAGCTCAATTAAAAAATAAAATCAAAGCGGTTAAAGAGGGTCAGCGTTGGGTAGTCGAATTGCGTGACCCTGTTGACCCTCTTGAAAGTGAGGAATCGTGACAGTAAGTAGAGAAGAATTTAGAGAACTTAACAAAGAGTTAAGAGAACTAAGTGAACATCTAGATAAGGCTAACGAATTGTATTGGACAGTTTGGACAAAAGTTATCAAGCTAATTCCTAAAGAGGAAGAGCCCGACGACAGACCTTTCTAGAACAACAGGCAACTAGATCGAGGCGAAAGCCTCGACTAGTGCCTAGTTAGGAGCAACTTTGAAAGATAAAAGCATTGAAGAAAAATTAGCAAGTGTTGGTTTAACTCTTAGACAAGTTATGACTTACGCTTATAAGCAATCACAAAAAGAGATTGACCAAAGTTTCAATCCTGTTGATGATTCAATGAAACCTTATCGCTTTCAAAAAAGAAAGTAAGGGGGTCATTATTTCCACAGATACCAGGCATTTTCATACCTTAGGGCTAATTGAACATTGAGTTTTTTAAATTAAATAAGTTTAAAAGTTAGTAGGTAATTAGTAGGTATTTGTATTTTGTTTGTATTACTCGTAAAACAAATCAGCTATTTGAGTTCCTTTAAGATACTTTCTATATTTTTCTAACAGAACAGGATATTCTCTAAGACAAGCAGGGCAATAAGCAGGCAATCCCTCTCTCAATTCCATTGATAGACCACAAGAAGAACAGTTAGTTTCAATTACTTTAAGTTCATACTTGTTGTCGTAATTTATAGAGCCATACATAGATTTAAATATATAGATTGCTTGTGACAGATTTAGTTTCCATTGACAAAAGAACGCCTTACGCATAACTTATAGCCAACCCAAATTGATATATGCATTGTTATTGGCGTAAGCGGAATCTAAAAAAAAGGGTCTAAAAAGATTAAAACCCTTTCAATGTTTATAGGCTTTTACAAAGTCAATGTGTGCGGTTTTGTGTGCGGTTTTAACAAGTTTGTTTGTGAAGACCAATAGAGCCTATGTTTATTGTGGCCAGAGGCAGAATCGAACTGCCGACCCCTTGTTTTTCAGATATGGGCTAACCATTTGACCTTAGTTCATTTTACATTAACTTACTTTAAATATCGCTACTTACTAGAGGCTTTATTCGAGCAACTAGAGTATCTACAAACAACTGTCGTAAAGTGATGTGTGCGATTTGTGTGCGGTTTTTCATAAGCATTTGATAACATTGTCAACTCAATTCAACAGGGTCAAGAATCCCAAGAGGGTCAAGAGGGTCAGAAAATATTATACAAAGAATATATACATTCTCTGCTCGCTATATTTGAGATATAGATAATTTTTGGGGGTGCTCAGTGGTTTCAATTCGTCCGTTAAGTGTGTCAGATTATGATGATTGGTTAGAGGTTTATAGAGTTTATGCAGAACACTACCAATCAGAACTAACTGAAGAGGGGGTGTCTACAACTTGGAATTGGTTGATGGATAACGAAAACCCTCTGACTGGAATTGTTGCCGATTTTGACGGCAAATTGATTGGTCTCGCACATTTCAGGGCATTACCTAATCCACTTAGAGCGATAAATGTAGGTTTTTTGCATGATTTAGTGGTTATACCTCAAGAGAGAGGAAGCGATACCGCACAACTTTTGATAGATGAAATAAAATCAATCGGCAAACGAGAGAAATGGACAAAAATCCGATGGAATACAAAAGATGATAATTATCGTGCCCGAGCATTTTATGACAAAGTTGCGACAAAAACTAATTGGACTGTGTATGAAATAGAATTGGACTAAATAACCCCCCCCCTAAATACCTCTGAAAGGAACAGAGGTATGGACATACATCAAAATATTGAAATAATATATTCCGACTTTCTCTAAAAATACCCATTACTTATGCGACGCTAAAGAGGGTATGTAATCTCAACTTACTTGGCTAAAAGTCAATGTGTGCGGTTTTGTGTGCGGTTTTAACTAGTTTGTTTGTGAAGACCAATAGAGCCTATGTTTATTGTGGCCAGAGGCAGAATCGAACTGCCGACCCCTTGTTTTTCAGACAAGTGCTCTACCGACTGAGCTATCTGGCCATAAAGCGGGGACGACGGGATTCGAACCCGCGACCTCCTGCGTGACAGGCAGGCGTGAACTCCAGACTTCACCACGCCCCCGTAATTATTAAATTATAACTTAATTAAAAAAAACTAGAACAATAATTTTTATTTAAATACTATATATAGAAATGAAATTAAAAAAATATTTTAAGTATGCTGTAAGATTTTTGTTTCTCCAAAGTGTTTTAACATTTTTTACAACTTATTATTTTGATAATTATCTTCTTCCACAGGGTGCTCTTAAAAATAATTATCGTATCCAAATTGATGCGAATTTATTAGAGGATAAAAATCGATTTTTTGGATTTATTAGTGATAATTTTGTAAAAATAGATATCGTTTTGGCTATTTTTATTTTCTTATTTTTAATTTTTTTATTCTCCACTAAATTTTACACCTACGTAAATGAACTAAGTTTTTCTCTAGATACAAACTATTTTGGAGAATATTTCTCAATTTTTCTCATATGGACATCTTCTGTGATGGTATTTACAACAATGCTACGATTTGCAAACCTGATATCAAGAGGTTATCTACTTATATACATTTTTTTGGTACCAATTTTTCTGCTTTTTTTTAGAAATAGTGAAATAATCTCATCAATTTTAGGAAGATCTGTTACAAATGAAAGTTTTATAACAATTAACTTGGAAGATGATTCAATTTTTAGAAGTCTAAGAATAATGACTTTCAGAAAAAATATCGGTAATCACAATATAAAAAATAATAATGAAATTATTAACTTAATTGATAAAGTAAATAAAGAAAGAGAAATTAACTTAATTGTTTTAAACTTTAATGATTTAAAAAAAATTAATGAAAAGCTTGAAAAATATTTAATTGATTTAAATAAAAAAGTATTGATTATTTCAAAAAATAAAATTGAATTTAATAATTATTTTTTGAATAGGCAAGAGTTTTTGTATGACTACTACCTTACATACTTTAATAATGATGTTCAGTATGGATCAAAATATATATTGAAAAGAGCTATAGATATTTCTTTAGGAATTTTATTTATTTTAACTTTTTTTCCTGTTTATCTTTTTACAGTTCTCTATATAGCAAAATTAGATGGATTCCCCACAATTATTAAGCAAAACCGAGTTGGGTTACATGGTAAAAAATTCACAATGTTTAAGTTTCGTACTATGTATAAGGACTCACACAAAGACCGGGAGGCTTTGTCCGAATTAAACACTCATACAGGTCCACTTTTTAAATTAGAAAATGATCCACGAATCATTAAAGGAACTGAATTTTTAAGAAAATATAGCCTTGATGAACTTCCTCAAATGTTTAATGTATTAAAGGGTGAGATGTCGTTAGTTGGGCCAAGACCATTGTTTGAAGAAGATACTAAATTATTTGAAGAAAAATATATGCGGAGACTTAATGTTCTTCCAGGAATCACTGGGCTGTTACAAATTAATGAAAGAAATACAAATGAGTTTTCAGTTTGGTATAAATACGATTCAGAATATATAGAAAACTGGTCCCTATTATTAGATTTAAAAATTATATGCAGAACACCATTTGCTATTTTTAAATCTAAAATAGCCGGAAAATAGTGGGTCGGGTGGGAATCGAACCCACGACCTTGAGCTTAAAAGGCTCCTGCTCTGCCGATTGAGCTACCGACCCAGTTATCTAACAACAAAGAATATTATAAACAACTCTATTGTTTATAAGGAGTGTAAAGTTTACTCTTCCTCAAAAACAGTATTAGGATCAAATGTCTCTGAAAATTTACTTTTTGTTTCAGTAATCAACGATTTGAGTTCGGAATTTATATTGAAAATAATTTCCTTTGTTTCTTTTTTAATTTCTTGATCAGCAACTGTGTTCTCGACAGTATTAATTATGTTATTTATAAGTTCAGAGGTGTTCTCAATTGTGTTTTTAAAAGTATCTTTTAAGTCATCTACTAAATCTTCTTCATCTATACGTGACTTTATCTTTCTTGCAACATTTGCGATATCGTTGGAAATTTCAGACCATTTTTGTTCATCATTCATAATGTTTATTATATTACTTAGTAATTTGCTTTATCACTAAATCTTAAGTTAGGACTTCGAGTAATCCTTTGTTTGGCCCAACGAGCAGGAGCGATAAGTCTGAAAAATGGTGGAAGGAAAGGCCTTGTGAGCTTTAATAAAAATAGATTAAAATTTACGATTAATTTTTTAAAATTGGAAGTTTTAATACCGTAGATATCTCTAAACTCTACTGGCAAGGTATTGAATGCAGTAAATGCTATAAAAGGCCAAATGGGCTTTATATGTTTCGGAACAGGACCGCCGCCAATAATGTCATATACATCTACTGCAACATCTGTTTTTACTAAATAATCTTTTTCACGAGATTTTTTAATTACCCACTCTTTTAACTCATTATGAGTTTTAGGCATCAGTTTTATGTCAACTAAAACCATCTGAGCAGCTTTTGAGTTTTCTTTATGGTATTTATCTTTTTCATCTTCAGTTAATTTTTTTACGGTTTTTTCATAAAAATAAATCGAAGATATCTGTAAGCATGCGTGAACCCATAAAAGTTGCTCGTGGTCTAATGCGTCGTAGTACCCACCTGTAACTTCGTCTTCTCCCTTAATTACTTCATGCAACTTATTTATTCGATGTGCGCTTTCGTCAGCTTCGTCTTTGGTTCCAAAAGTAACAGAGTTTTGAAGAGACAATGTTCTAATTAATCTTTTCCAAGGATCTCTTTGGTAAAAAGAAGTTTGTCTTGCACCTGCAGCTATTAATGGGTGTGCTGCATGCATTAGTAATGCTCTAGCACCTCCAAATAAAACTGTTATTTCCTTATTAACCCTCCACATCATTGATTCTGGGCCAAAGTATCCTGGATCTGCTTTCATAAAATCAATTTTATCTGAACTGTTTTTTACTAATAATTAAAAATTTACATATAGACATCAAATTTCTATTTACAATAAACGAGTGCATAAAAAAACTAACGTTATTTGTGGTGATTCAGATTTAAAGCCAGATTTTGAAGCAATAGGAAATAATCCAAACTTTGTTTTTGAAAATGATCCAAACTTTGAAACTGTAAGGCTTTTTGATTTAGAAGGAAATATCGTTAATGTAAACTCTTGGCTTGAGTGTGCAAATTATGTCAATGGTGGGTGGACAAATTATTCTTCAGATTTTACAAACGGGGAGCAATACTTGTTTTTTGCACTTTGTGGATTAATTATTGTTTTAGGATATGTGCAAAAAAAATACAATTTTCTTAAAAAGGTGTAAAAATTTTAAAGTTTAGCAAAATTCAAACATTAAAACTCCTAGCTCTTTTTGCTATTATATTTTTTTCAATGGGCTTTTATCACATTGCTGATGAACCAGCAATTGAAATTAACCCAGTACATGCAAGTTTTTATCAAGAAAGGGCATGTACTTACTCTGTTTTAGAGTTATTAAGTGAAGACCTGGGAAATTATGATGTTATTTTGCTTAATTCTCCAAATGGTGATATTGAATGTTTTGGTAAAAATAGCTGGTATGAATATCAACCTGAAAAACTTATTGAAAATGGTTGGGAAAAATATGAAAAAGACTTTATCAAGATTTGGTTATCTACAAATATAAATGTTGATTTACTAATTCAATCAATTTTTTGGCTAATAATTATCTCATTTATACCAAAAACTAAAGAAAAAAAATTTGATAAAATTTTTCTTTTTTCATTATTGAATACTTGTTTGTTTTATTTACATATAGTTGGTGAAAAAGGATTTTACAAAAACCTTACAAGAGAATACGACATTCAATTAGTTAGTAGAGAATTTAATGGTGACTTATATTTTGAAAATTATTTTCTGTATTTATATCTTATGACTATTTTTTTAATTTCATTTATCTTTATCTATTTAGCTGAATCTAGATTTAAAAATTTTTTAAATTACCTTCCTTTCGTGTTTCTATTTTATGGAACATACGCAAGCTTAAACTTGAACTTTTATCTAATTTTATTTAGCATGTTGGGTTTATATTCAATTTATGAAAAACATTTAAATATGAAAATCACCCTTTTGTATTTGGGGTTTTCAGTGTTTTGGTTATTAAATTTAAATAATAAAGATATAAACTTTGATGTTGATAAATTACGCGGTTTTATAAACTCTTCTCAGTCAACAACATCGCTAATTTTCTGGGTTCTAGTTTATTATCTAATAGTTAATGGTGTTATATTTTTAATAAAGGAATCTAAAGAAAATTTTGATTCAATCATTTTTAGAAGAAATTTACTAATTTCAAGTAGTTTGATTACATTACTGGGATTATCAGCAGCTATAAATAAACTAAGTAACTATATATCATTTTATTTTCTAGGTTTAAATAAGTATGGTATGAGGAGTCTTCAAAGTGTTGAGGGAAACACATGGCGCGGATTGGCACCTAGTGCTGAGGGCATGGGAGAGTTTTACGCTTTTGTAATATTATTTTCTATAATTTATAGTTACGAAAAAAAATTAAATTTTAGTTTTCTTGAAATTTTCTTACTTTTATTTCCAGTTATCGGCTTGGCTCGATCTAACAATTTTGCTGCTATTTCTTCTTTAGCTGTAATAATTTTTATTTATTTTCTTAACAAAAAAACTAAATCCAAAAAAACTATTCCACTGTTTTTGTTTGCAATCGTTACTGTGTCAGTATTAATTTATACTCAATTTTTTAGAGAATTTTCTTATAACTATTTAAGCAGCAATATTCTTTACGAGGGTGTTCAGGCTTCAGAAATAAATCATGATATGAGCACCAATCAAGATGGGGAAAGTCAGGCTCAACTAGCTAACTATCAATATATACTTGAAATTCCCCAAGAAAAAGCCAATCTTTCAAGCTCTCTTAGGTTTTTAATCGAGAATTATACTTATGGCTACAATATTAAATATTTACCTAGTATAAATTCTGTTATAAATGTAGGCTCTTACTTTATTAACAGATCTGAAAAATGGGGTATTTTCTTTGCCAAATATGACCCTAGTTTATCTGAAATATTATTAGGTTATGGTCCACAACAATTTACTGACTACTATTTTGCACATCCCACAAAATACAATTTTGGTTTATTTTTACCACATTCAACATTTTTGAGCTATTTAATCTTCTTTGGTTTAATAGGGATGTCGATTATTTTGTACTTAATATTCAAGTTTTTGCTTAATCAACAAAACTCTTTAGCTTTATACTTTATTACATATTTCCTTTTAAATTTTATAAAGAGTGACTCCTTGCTTTATTTACCAAACTTATTATTAATTGTATTAATTATTCATTTTCCCTATTCAAGTAAAGACAAGACAAGTAAAAACTATATTGAATAAAATAAATTACCTTACCTATCAAGTATTTCCTAATCAAAAAGCCAACAGTATCCAAACAGTCAGGATGTTAGAGAATTTTTCAAAAAAAAATATCCAAGTCAAATTAATTTATCCAAAAAGGGGAAAATTAGACTTTAGAAAAGATACATTTTTCAAATTTTATAATATTGAAAATAAATTTGAAATTGCACAATTAGCTCATAAATTACCTTTTAACTACTTTAATTATTTTGAAAAAATTAGCTTTGTTCTTAGCAGCTTCATCTGGTCTTACTACTCTGTTAAAAAAGTTATGAAAAATGTATCTAATGATGAAATACTTATGACAAGAACTCCCTGGATTCTATTTTTTCTTTCAAAATATAAGAATTTAATTGTTTTTGAGTGCCACAAGTTTTCTAAGATAAATAATTTTATTTTTTTAAGATTAAGAAAAAAAGAAAATATTGTAATTGTTTTTACAAACAAAAAATTGAAAGAATCTTTTTCGTTGTCCAATGCTCTAGAAAAAAAATCAATAATACTAGAAAGTAGTTTTGAAGAAAGACTTTTTAAAGACTTTAAAACTTATTCAAATAAGAAAAAAAATAGGGTTGTATTTGTAGGTCAATTGTTACGTTTTAATAAGTCAAGAGACTTAAAGTTCATTATTGATGCTTTTAAGGAAAAAGAATTAGAAAATTTTGAACTTATTTTGATAGGAGGTCCAAATAAAGCAATAAAAGATCTCAAAGAAAATACAAGTAAAAATGTAAAATTTTTAGGGCATATTTCTAACAAAGAAGCAATTAAAGGAATGGAGTCTGCTGAAATTGGTATATTGATAAATGATAAAAATCAGCACTCTTTATCACATACCTCACCAATAAAGTATTTCGAATATCTTAGAGCAGGACTTAAAGTATTGGCAGTGGATTTTGAATCACATAAAAATTTACCCTTGAAAGAAAATATTTATTTTTTCGAGAATAATAATCTAAGTAGTTTTAAAGATAGTCTTTTAAAAGCAAGTGAAGAAAATTTTGTACAAAATCCAGAATTAGAAAGATTCTCATACAGTTATAGAACTAATAAGCTAATCAAACATGTAGCACGCCTGGAGGGACTCGAACCCCCAACCCTCTGATCCGAAGTCAGATGCTCTATCCAGTTGAGCCACAGGCGCAAGATTTCTATATACTCTAAATTTAATACTTATATAATAGTTGCAAGAATGAAAACTACTAAGGTACTTCAAACAAACATCAGTGAAACAAATATACTGGAAGTCTCGGACATACTGAATACTTCAACAAAAAACCGTGTAGCGATTTGTAATGCAAACACTCTGGTAAGAAGTGTTCGCAATATTGGGATTAGAAACTCAATCAACAACTTTACAATTAATGCAGCTGATGGTTTCCCAGTTGCAAAAGCACTTTCCTTTTTAACTAAACAAAAATTTTCAAGAGTTGATGGATACAAGGTCTTTTTACAAACAATTGAAAATGGATTAAGCCGTGGTACTAAACATTATTTTTTTGGTAATAGTGACGAAATAACACAGTTAATGATTCGTAAATTAACTGAAAAATTTCCAGATATAAAAATTGCTGGTTACCTGTGTCCAGAATTCATGAGTGCAGATGATTTAGTTAAAAAATATAAAGAAGAAATAAAAAATGTTGATGCAGATATAATTTGGGTATCTCTAGGGTTTCCTAAACAAGAACTCTTCATAGATAGGCTTTGTAAAGAAATAGATACCTCAATTAATTTTGTAGGTGTAGGAGCGGTTTTTGAGTGGATAGCAGGAACAAAAAAGAAAGCACCTGAGTGGATTGCTAATTTGGGGTTTGAATGGCTACTTAGATTATTTCAAGATCCAAAAAGACTTTACAAAAGATATTTAATCGACAACACACTATTTATTCTTTACTTTTTGAGACAAGTATTCTTTCGTTGATACACAGTAAAATAAGATAAGAAAAAGCTATATGAATAATATTTTTAATAATTTAACTACTTCTTTGTCAGAGGAGTTTAAAAAATTTGAGCTGGGTGAAGAAATACAATTAAGCATGTCAAAAATAGCAGGATATGATTTACAAATTAACAACTTAGTAAAATATAACAAATCAGACTTCTTTGATGAACTACAAGAAAACATAATAGAAAAAATTAATTCATCAAATATTTTCCTACCTGTAGAAAAAAATGACATGGGGTTTCTCAATTTAAGCCTTAACCATATTTATCTCATGAAAAATATAACAAATACACAAAGTGATTTTGAAAGCGAGCAGAGTA
>Ga0222719_10001670_pt1 | contig 21164 bp, 25 predicted proteins | sample C33_34DmetaG_FD_165039 | JGI IMG/M metagenome (GOLD analysis project Ga0222719, IMG submission 165039) | Estuarine water microbial communities from San Francisco Bay, California, United States - C33_34D | ecosystem: Environmental > Aquatic > Marine > Unclassified | place: USA: California... | reverse complement strand
GTGCGCTTGCGCCAAAGAACTGATATCCAGCATAGTAATAGCAGTTATCTAAAGTAACACTACAACTAGAAAACCTAAAAAGTTGAGGAATAGAGAGTTATAACTATAGGGGGTGGGTTATGAATAAGCGTTTTGGTTTTGGAGTTACAGCGTTCTATTATATATATAATCCCCCATCTAAACATTACTCACCCAAATTTTCGGATGCTGTTAAATTTGCTGACTTAAGGTGCTTATCCTAACTCACTGATAGGCAATATAATGCGGTTATCACTTAAAGTGGTACTTTAAGCAAAAGTTTTGATAAGGTATGGCGCGTGTTGATTCCTGAGATGGAGACTCTGCGGTTGAGGTGGGGGGTTTTTGCGACCCCCTCCACCTTAAATGATATCTATATGATGCTTGATGACGGAGTCTTTAGCGAAGGTACAGAAAAAAAATGAGAAAGTCAATACGTGTTATAACGTCTACTATGTATGTCTGGTTGTTTCCTATCTTTGTTTCTATGAAGTCCAAGCGTTACTACGATGCCAATCCAAAGGCCAAGGCCAAGAAGAAGGCATACGATACGGAATACCATTCTTCTCCCGAGAGGAAGAAATACAGAGCAGAGTTAAACCGCCTCCGTAGAAAGGCTGGAAGGTATGGTAATGGGGATGGGATGGATTACGACCACACTGAGAAGCGGTTCATTGCGGCTTCCAAGAACAGAGCTAAGAAATGACACTACAGGAGCTCTTTGAGCGTTCCTATGTTGGTCTTACCGACAAGGGTGATACGCATGACTACATTCAGGGGTACTACCAGAAGGAGTTTGAAGATAAGCGCAATGCTATCTTAAACATCCTAGAGATAGGGGTTTTCTATGGTGGTAGTATGATGATGTTTTCTGACTGGCTTCCCGGTGCTGAGTTTGATGGCATTGACATCAATGAGCCTATGTATATGAAGGACAGGACCAAGGTAATGAATGCATACTCTCAGGAGGCCCTTTCTATGTATGAGGATGATTACTACGACTATATTATTGACGACGGACCCCATACGCTAGAGAGCATGATATATGTTACCGAGCACTGGATGAAGAAGCTCAAGTCCGGTGGTAAGTTGATTATTGAGGATGTTCAGTCTATAGAATGGTGCAAGGAGATAGAGAAGGCAGCCACTGGAAATGGCTTGTTTAAATTCACTATTTTTGACCTCAGAGAAAGAAAGAATCGTTACGACGATATACTTATAGAGATTCTTAAGTTATGAAAGGAAAGAAAGACCCCAAGTACTCTAAGATGCCTATGACTCCTTCCGAGACGGCAGAGTTTAAGCGCATGATGATGGAGCGTAGAAACACCCCTAGCGGTCCCGTTGGTGGTGAAGCTCAGCGCACTAAGTATGAAGAGCGCTTTATGAAGCTCCGCGACAAGTTCAAAAAAGGCGGTATGATGAAATACCTCAAGGGTGGTCAGGTAAAGCTTGACGCCAACAAGGACGGAAAGATTACCGGTGCTGACTTCAAAGCCCTAAGAAAAAAGTAATGAAGGCCAGAAAGTCAAAAACGACGGTTATGGTTCCGGCTCCAGAGGGATACCACTGGATGTCAGAGCGTGGACGATACTTTTTGATGCCCCATGAAGGGAAGTTCAAACCGCATACGAATGCGGCCCTTGAGATGCCCTTTAAGATTAAGAAATCACACTAGTCGATAGGCTCGTCACCCTCCATCTTACGGTAGAACTTAGCCACCGCCATCCTTCCTTTTTGGGATAGGGCGTATCTGACGCGGTAATTGTACTTTGTCTCATCTCTGAATAGGTGGTCTTCATAAGACTGACTAGGAGAAAGCTTATCGAAGTGCTTATATATGTACCCTTTCTTCACCAGGGGGTATAAAAGTCGAATCTCAAGCTTCATATAGCTTCTTTTATAGACCCGATGGATGTAGTCGATGGTAAAAAACTCATATTCATAGATGAATATCATAAACATCATCTCAGAATAGGTGATTTGCTGGGTCTTGACGATGTTTTTGGCGACAAGGTCAAAGTTTTTTAGGTAGTTTGCTTTGATGCTCCCGGGTTTCATGACTGAAAAGTCCCGAAACATCTTCTCGCGGTCTCCTTTACGCTTAGGCATTCAATTAAAAGTTATATTTGTAACAAAATTAAGGATATATGGCTACTCTAACAGGTCAAAAGGTAAAAGACGCTTATCAATCTCTCCTTAAACTGGAGACGGGAACCCTCACATCAACGGCTAAGGTCGTTGAAGACGGCGCAGGAAACGACAGCGCCCTGAAGATTGCTACCGGCACGGTAGAGATTGCAGGAACTTTGAACATCTCCTCATCTCCAGCTTCTTCTACTACCGAGCTTACAGCTCTTTTCCTTGATGGCGCAACAAACAACATTGTAACCAGAGAGCTAGACTCTACCGCATTCACTTCTTCTACCGTCTCTGTAGCCTCTCCAGTGGTTATAAGCGGTACCGATGTTACCCTTGATGACCCAGCGAACCTTTCTGCGCTTACATCATCTACCTATGGCACCGATGATAAGTTTCTAATTTGGGACGAGAGCGCCTCCGGATGGAAGTCTATCACCTACAATAACCTTAAGACGGCGATTGTATCCAGTAACTATGTTTCGGCTCCTGAGCTTGTAGCTCGTGTTAGTCCATCTATTTCACTGACCACTTCAAACCAATATCTGAGGTTTGCTAATACCGGCTCCTCTGGCTCAGACACTGTTGAGATTGGAGATGCCTCGACGGTATACGGGCTCTCTGATGTGTATGGTGCCACTAACGACTCCATTATTGTTAATGAGGATGGCGTTTATGAGGTTACACTTTCCGCAAACCTGACGACATCATCTGCAAACGTAGCCGTTACGTTCTACTTTAATGTCAATGGAGCTGTTCAGGGAACGTCAGAAAATTCATTCGCCTCCGCTGGAAGTCACTTCATCACGCAGACTACGATTATGAATCTTGCAAAGGGTGATGTTCTCTCTGTTCAGACCAAAGCATCTGCTGCGGCTGCCACGCTCAACCAGTACAGCGTATTCCACGTTAGAAAACTCTAATTGCTCTTTTCCGTATATTTACGGATATGGATGCCAATGAGAGGGAGCTCGAATTTTTCATAGAGCTTAGAGATAAAATTGACGAGATTTCAGACTTGGTAAACAAGTATGATTTAAAGGAGCAGTTTGTATCAGCCTTTATATTTGGTGTTGCTGAAGAGCTCAAACCCGGAGACGAAAAGTTATGCATCCGCGCAGTTACTGGAATGACTGTTGTAGACGAAGATGAACTCGACGTTGTTCTGACTCATCTATACGAACAATTCAATCCAGAGCCAGAAAGGTCTGATAGTATAGATTTTTGGCTTAAATTAGGGGGCTCAGGAGAAGCTTGAATTGAAATGGAACTTATTAGAAAAATTGTAGTGGGTATAAACCCCAAAGACGCCATGGCTTATTTCATAGGCCAGCGTGCCGGAGATTCATCTGTTGATGCTATTCTTTTGGATAAATCTCACTTCCATAATACTGGAAAACGCAGATACTTAATTTACATATCAGATGAGACGACCGGGACGAAGCTCTGGAAGTCTGTAGAGGATATGCCTTGTTTAATTGAATATGATTGTAATTTTTAATGCGCTCACTAAGACACTATCTGGTTCGCATACCTAAACGTTTCAAAGACACGATACAGGTAGGCGAAAAGGAACTCTATTTGGATGCTAAGTTCAATGAGTTCCAGCATCGCTTTATGGAAGGCGAGGTTATTGCCATTCCCGAAAAATTCAAAGTACCCGTAAGCGTTGGCGACACGTTGTACTTCCACCATCACGTAGTAATAGAACCGCCTCAGGTAATCGACAAAGAAAAGGATATCTATTACGTTACCATCAACCCAGAAGAGCCCATCCTTTCGCAGGCATATGCTTTCAAGTCTAAAGAGACCGGGGAGATATCACCGCTTCAAAACTGGGTATTCATAAAGCCCGTGGAGCAGGAGGCAGAGTTTAAGAGTAATATCCTTCACATCTACAGGGAAAAAGAAGACCCCAACAAAGAGGGCGAAATAGCCTTTGATTCTGAGGCAGTTATCGACCTTGGCTTAAAGAAGGGCGATAGGGTATTCTTCCAAAGGGATGCCGACTACGAGATGGAACTCGATGGTAATAAGTATTGGCGGATGAACACTTCAATGTTGACGTATGCCAAAGTTCACAACGATTGATGCCGCTCGTCGGTTGCTGACTTCTATGGAGACAGCTATCGATAATATGATTGAAGAGATTAAAAAGCCCGTAGACCAAGAGCTTTCAGGCTCCCAGCGAAAGGCAGAACTTCAATCTATTAAACAAACAGCCGTAGATGCTCGTGAACTGCTGCAAGAGCGTCAGCGTTTAGAGGAGATGATACGCGACTTATCGGATACTGGTAATATTGAAGAAATCAAAGACTTCAAAGGCGGTTTCGCTGAGAGGTTTGTCAAAAAATGAGCGGGTTAATTGTTAAAGAAAAAGACGTTATTATTAATATATGTCCCAACGGTAGCGATGGGGACATCATTGAGCTTTCGGGTCTACAGGTACAGTTACCGAAGAAGCCCAAAAAGACGGATATTATTTTCCATGACCTTCCGAAAAAAGACCAGTATTGGCGACGGGAGGACACCCCGCGAGAGCTAGGGGGCGTCCGCTCTATGGATGAGTGGTATGAGACGCCACGGGAGTTCAGAGAAAAGCATTCGGCATATATAGAGCGCGAGTTTGACCGCCGCCGTAACGGTGTATGGTTCTATAATAATGGTGTTCCAACATATATTACTGGACATCACTATATGTTCCTGCAGTGGAGCAAGATTGACATTGGGTATCCCAGCTACCTGGAGTTTCAGCGACGCCTATTTTTGCATATGGCCGCCTGCGAGGCGGACCCACGTTCGCTTGGGCAGATTTACACCAAGTGTAGGCGTTCTGGGTATACCAATATGTGTAGCGCGGTTCTGGTAGACGAGGCTTCTCAAATTAAAGACAAGCTTCTTGGTATTATGTCAAAGACTGGTACGGACGCTCAGGAAAACATCTTCATGAAAAAGGTGGTTTCGATATACCGCTCGTATCCTTTTTTCTTCAAGCCCATTCAGGATGGAACCACAAATCCACGCATGGAGCTGGCATTCCGTGAACCCTCTAAGCGAATCACCAAAAAGAACAAGACATCACAGACGGGCGAAGCGCTAAACACAATTATAAACTGGAAGAATACCACCAACAACGCATATGACGGGGAAAAGCTTCACGTGCTGTACCTCGATGAGGCTGGAAAATGGGAAAAGCCTACGGACATCAGGGAAAGTTGGCGTATTCACCGTACCTGCCTTTTGGTTGGTAGGAAGATTGTAGGCAAGGCATTAGTGGGTAGTACCGTAAACCCATTGGATAAGGGTGGCCGTCAGTACCGCGACCTTTATTATTCTTCAGACCCCGGAGACCGAAATGAAAACGGAAGGACCAAAAGCGGTTTATATTCCATCTTTATCCCTGCATACGAGGCACTTGAGGGATTCTTTGATAAATACGGAAACCCCATTGTTGAAGACCCGGAAGAACCAGTTATTGGAGAGGCCGGGGATATTATAAGTGTTGGCGCTAAGACCTTCTTAAAGAACGAACGAAAAGCACTCATTGACGATAGCTACGAACTCAACGAGGTTATTCGTCAGTTTCCATTCGTAGAGGACGAGGCGTTTAGGGACTCAGCAAAAGCAAGCTTATTTAATATCGGAAAGATATATGAGCAGCTTCAGTACAATATGGACCTATTCCCCAACCCCGTTGTGATTGGGAATTTTGTCTGGGAAAATGGCATACAAGACACAAAGGTTGTTTTTAAGCCAGACGTCCACGGAAGATGGCGCGTATGCTGGATGCCACCAGATGAGCTCAAGAACAAAGAAGCTACATTTAATGGTAAGAAAGTGGCCCCAAATGAGTTTCTGGGCTGTGGGGGTGTTGACTCTTATGATATAGACGCTACGGTCGACGGACGCGGCTCTAAGGGTGCCTGCCACCTGTATAATAAGTTCAATATGGAGCATCCGAGCAATATGTTTGTTGCCGAGTATGCCTCCCGACCACCGCTCGCCAAGATATTCTATGAGGATGTTTTGATGGCTGCGGTATTCTATGGATACCCTATACTCATAGAGAATAACAAGTACGGAATCGCAAGGTACTTTGAATCAAGGGGTTACGATGGATACCTTATGGAGAGACCTGCACACCTCGGCTTAAATAATGGCTCCAAGACAAAAGGAATCCCCTCTAACTCTCAGGACGTCATTCAAGCGCATGCTCAAGCGGTTGAAGACTTTATCCATAACCACGTAGGAATGAATGAGGAAACTGCCCTGATGGGTAGGATGTACTTTGACAGAACGCTAGAGGACTGGATTAACTTTCGCATAGACGACCGTACAAAGTTTGACTTAACTATCAGCGCCGGATTAGCGCTCCTTGCCGCTCAGAAGGTAAAAAAGACAGTCAAGAAAAGCGATTTCAATGAGAAGGTCTTCTTCCGTCGCTTCAAAAGTGCGCGTGGTTAATATTTGTATATTTGCCAATATAATATAGATTGGCTAACAATATGGACTATAATGGGATAGCGACAAATGCAGAGTCTACCTTCCCTGACCCTTTATCAAGCCATGAAAAAAAGTCTTCTGATTCATACGGAATTAAGTATGCAAAGGCTATTTTTTCAGAGTGGGGTTCGTTAGATTCTGAGAGCTCTCTTTACCGAAGAAGGTTTAGAGAATTCGAGACCTCGCGGGACTATGCCAACGGCACTCAAGATACTAGCAAGTATAAAGAGCTGCTGTCGTCGTTGAACCCGAACAATGGGGATGGCTCATTGCTTAATATTGATTGGTCACCTGTTCCTATCATTCCTAAGTTTTTGAAGATTGTAGTAAATAAGATTCTTTCTTCATCACCATATCCTCAAGTAGAAGCTACAGACCCCCTTTCTAAGAATGAAAAAGACTTAGAGAAGAATAAGGTTCGAGTTCGTATCGAAAACAAAGACTTCATTGCTCAAGCGAAAGCGCTGGGTATTGAGGTTGATACAGACCCCGATAAGCTTCCACAGACCGAAGAGGAACTGGAGATTTTTCTAGAGACAAACATCAAGACCGACGCTGAGATTGCAGCACAGATTGCTACTCAGATGACCCTGTCTTGGAATGATTATGATGAGAAGGTCCACAGACGCTGTGTTGAGGACCTCGTCACCTGTGGCCTTGCTGTCGTAAAACGCAACAACGACCCGAACTACGGTATCGTAACCGAATATGTCGACCCCGCTAGATTTATTCACTCCTTCACTGAAGACCCGAACCTGTCAGATATCGTTTATGCGGGACACATTAAGCGAATGAGTATCGCTGAGCTCAAGCGTATTGCTGGCAATAAGTTCACCGAGGAGGAGTACGAAAGGATTGCCAAGGCAGTGCGCAACAAGTACTCAAACAACCCTAACCGCTTCAATGACTCGCGGTACGATTCCGGTTTAGACTCATATCATTACGGGTACGACGAATACACGATTGAAGTGCTTGATTTTGAATTCATGTCTGTTGATAGCATGATTTTTGAGAAGAAGCAGTCTCGTTACGGAAATGTTGGCTTCTACTATAAGGGGCAGATGTATAAGCCTCAGGCCAACAGCGTCTATGACCGTGAGCCCGTCTATATGTACAATGCTACGGTATACGGCGGCAAGTTTATCATCGGATGTGATAAGATTTTCGATTACGGACCCAAAAAGAACGTCCCAAAGAACATACACGACTTAACGAAGACTCGCCTCTCTTACAGCCCTATCGCTGTAAATATGAGACGCATGATTCCCAAGTCTTTGGTTTCTGGCGTCACTACGTTTGCTGACCAAATCCAAATCTCTCATCTCAAGATTCAGCAGGCGGTAGCAAAGGCAAAGCCTGATGGATTGGTGATTGACATTGAGGGCCTGGAGAACGTACAGCTCGGCATGGGCGGAGAGCTTCAACCTCTTGAAATTCAAGACATTTACGAACAAACTGGTGTATTCTACTACCGCTCTCGCAATCCAGAAGGCGGTTTCCAAAACCCTCCCGTCCGTGAGATTAATAATGCTATCCGTAACATTGAGCAGCTTATTGGTCACTACAACCACTACTTGAATATGATTCGGGACACTACCGGAATCAATGAAGTGATGGACGGCTCCTCCCCCAAGGGCGACCAGCTAGTTGGTGTTCGCCAGCAAGCGATGGCTGCGGGTAACAACGCTATCTATGACATCACCAATGCTTCTTTAGTATTGTACAGGAAGGTGTGTGAGGACGTAATTAAGTGCTTGCAGATTCTACCTCCGAAATCAATTATCTACCAAGCATACGAACGTGCCATTGGAAAGGCGAATATGGATGTTATAACATCCTTTAGAGACCTCCCCATGTATAATTTTGGGGTTCGTGTAATCAAGGAGATGAACGACAATGATAGAGCTTATTTGGAGCAAAACATCCAAATTGCCCTTGCTCAAAAAGAAATCGACCTTGAAGACGCTATCGCTATTCGCCAGTTAAAGGATATTGACCAGGCCGAACGCCTTTTGGTAATTCGCAGAAAGCAAAGAATTAAAAAGCAGCAAGAGCAGCAGTTGCAGAACATTCAGGCTCAGTCTGAAGCAAATCAGCAAGCCGCTCAGGTAGCCTCTCAGTCTAAGATGCAAGAGCAGCAGGTCTTGTCTCAGCTCGAGATGCAAAAGATTCAGTTTGAGGCGCAGCTAAAGGCTCAGATGTTAGAGCTAGAATACAAACTCAAATCAGACTTAGAGTCTATCAAGGGTCAGTATGATGTTTACTCCGCTCAGGCTTCCATTGATTCTTCAAAATCCCTTGAGGAAATGAAGGAGAACAGGAAGGACGATAGGGTTAAAAAGCAGGCCGTAGAGCAGAGCAAGCTTATTTCTCAGCGCCAAGGCGAACGGGGTGAACTACCTGAAGAGGAAGAAAAGGGCTTCTCAGAATTGCTTTCATAAAAGACATAAATTTGCAATATGGCTGTAACATCTATAAATCTAGACACATCACAAAGGGTTGATATCACTTGTAGAAAAGGTGACACATTCAGCCTTATTGTCACGTTCACTGAGGCGGACGGAAGTGCTCTTGACTTATCTTCCGGATATGCTTGGAAGATGGACGTAAAGGATACAGACACGTCTTCCTCAGATATTATTGCCGATGACTCTTTTTCGTATTCTGGCAATGCGTCTGGACAGCTAACCATAACCGCTCCTGCTGCGACTATGGCTGCCGTTACCTCGGGCACATATGTATACGACCTTCAAAGCTCCCTTACGGGAGTTGTAAAAACTTGGCTTTACGGAATTTTTAAAATTAACGAGGACATCTCAGAATGAGCAACATCAGCGTACAATCGGGCGATACTGTCAATGTTAGCGTTACTCAAACGTCAGTATCTGGTGTTTCTGTTGTAAAACAGCCAACAGGCTCTGTAGCTATTACTGGGGTCGTTGGTGGTGGCGGCGATGCGAATTACATTCATGAGCAGGGTAGTCCAGCCTCCATTTGGAATGTCCAACATAATCTGGGCAAGAAACCTTCTGTAACGGTTGTAAGCTCTACGGATGCTGTGGTATATGGCATTGTAGAATACATTGATAATAACAACGTAAAACTAACTTTTGAATCCGGGGCTTTTTCAGGCAAAGCCTACTTTAACTAATCTGCTATGGCTATAAAATTTTTATCGGCGATTGATTTAGGGGGCTTAGAGCTTGTCAATGCCAAACCGCAATTCGTTGTAGGTGCAAACCTTATTAACACGGGCACCCCCCAAGCTGGAGAGCTTCTTGCCTCTGCCCATGAGGGACGTATCGTTTATGACTCAACCGCTAACGTAGTTAAGTTTTCTGACGGTAGCACTTGGTTGGATGTCTCCGGAGACATTCGCTCTATCACGGCTGGTAGCGGTCTTACTGGCGATGCTACCTCTGGAGATGTAACCCTTGCTGTAGGTGCTGGAACGGGTATTACGGTTAACGCCAACGATGTAGCCCTTGACACTACCCACACTAGAAACGTAGCACACGACAGTGTCACCCTTACTGCAGGTGCTGGTTTGACAGGTGGTGGTGCTATTGACACTTCTCGCACGTTTGCTGTAGGTGCCGGTACGGGTATCACGGTAAATGCCGATGATATAGAGCTTACGAACTCTGGCAACTTGACTCAGTACAAGTTGTTGATGTGGGGTGCCAGCCAACTTGAGCAACCAGACATTACACGCACGGTAGACTTAAGCAATAATGAGACTATTACGTTTGGTGGTGCTGCGGTTGTTATTGCTGGTAACCTTACTGTAAATGGTACTACTACTAGCGTAAACTCTAACGAGGTAAACATCGGTGATTCCATCATCAAGTTGAACTCTGACGAGACTGCATCGGCTACACAAGATGCTGGTTTTGAAGTTGAGCGTGGTACGGACGCTAACGTGTCCTTCATCTGGAATGAAACCAATGATTACTTCTCTACCGTTAACCAAAAGCTCCATATCGGTACTGTAGACACGATGACCCCTGCTGGTGATGACTTCTTCTATATGTATGAAAATGCAACGGGAGAGACTGGCATTATCAAGAAGGCTAACGTAAATACTGTTGCTGACCTTATGGGTGCAGCCAAGTGGTTTACGCTTGACCCAACGCAGGATTCCGTTAGCAAGACGGGTAACGCTTATACGATTACTCACGACTACAACACGCAGAAGATTATGGTTCAGATTGTAGACTCTTCTACATTTGAAACTGTAAACGTGGATGTGACTAGACCTACTACTAGCACGGTTAAAGTTACCTTCGGTAACACGGTTACTGATGGTGATTATATCGCTATCCTAAACGCTGCCAAGTTGAATGGTGATACGCTTGCCTATGAAGGCTTGAGCCAATCGCCTTGATATAGTTAATACCACTACATATGGAGGGGGCGGGCTAATACCTAGCCCCCTCTTTTTTTGTATTTTTGACAATCAGTAGATTAGTAAGATATGTCTCAAAAGTTTTTAAGCTCAGTAGCGTTAACGGGAATCAGTAACGGTTCCATTTTGAAAGTCAATTCAAGCGGTGAAATTGTCGCTGCCGTAGATGGAACGGATTACAATACTGGCTCCAGCCAATGGACCACTACCGGTAATGATATCTATTACAATACAGGGAATGTAGGTATCGGAGAGACATCTCCCGATGGGCTCCTCCACATCAAAGGTTCTGCTCAGGCTACTGAATTCTACATTGAGTCTAGTACTGGAACCGCTTCCACCTCTGGTGCTATCAAGATTGCACAAAACAACCGCAGCGCAGAAGGCCTTGCGGGAGAGATGGTATTCTACGTTCAGGATAATAACGTAGGTGGCACCTTCTGGAGAGAGGCGATGGCTATTATCAATAGCGGTAATATAGGCATCGGTAACTCTTCCCCCGGAAACAATAGACTGAAGGTAACCGGTGCTACGGATATTACTGGCACTCTTACTTTGTCCGGATATACCGCAGGATTGCTTAAGACTGATTCCAGCGGCACAGTGTCTCTTGATACCAATACGTATCTGACCACATCCACTGCTTCCACCACGTATCTGCCGCTCACTGGCGGAACGGTGGCGAACGGCAACAACGCTTCTCCCCTAACCATCGGAAGAACTTCAGCCTCAGCACTTCAGGTTGGGGTTAAGTTTAGCGCAAATGATGGGGAATCAGCGCCGTCTGAAGTTTACTTCGGGATGGGTACTGACGGAAACCCCTACTGGGCGTCTACGGCTAACTTAACCGCAGGAAGTGAAATATGGCACGCAGGCAACGATGGCGCCTCAAGCGGTTTAGATGCCGATTTGCTTGATGGAAATCATGCTTCTGCATTTGCAAGTAGCGCAACATACCAAACGTTTGGAACAGGAAGTAGAGGATGGATGATGCCTGATTATGGAGGTAATACTTCCAACTTCCTTCGGATGTATTATGAGGACGGTGCAAACGCATTAAGACTCTACTCATATCACGGAACCACGACCGGCCTTGCAAATCTAGAACTATATGATGGCTCGGCATATGCAACCATAACGGCAACTAAAATTGGCAACTGGGACACGGCATATGGATGGGGTAACCACGCAAGTGCTGGGTATATTACGTCACTGTCCGGTTACGCTACAACAACATATGTGGACACAGCAGTGTCTAATCTCGTGAACTCTGCACCAACCGCTCTCGATACTCTTAACGAACTTGCCGCCGCCCTAGGTAACGATGCTTCGTTTAGCACCACAGTATCAACAGCCCTTGGCAATAGATTGCGATTAGATTCCGCAGTTGATTATACTGCGGCTGAGAAATCCAATGGTCGAAGCAACTTGGGACTTGGTTCCGCTGCCACGTCAGCAACCACAGACTTCGCTGCTGCATCTCACAACCACGACAGTCGTTACTATACGGAAACTGAAGTTGACACCTTACTTACCGGAAAAGCCTCAACAGAGACTGCTACCACAAGCAAGAACGGCTTGATGTCGTCTGCTGACAAGACAAAACTTGATGGCATCGCTAATGGTGCCGAGGTTAACGTACAAGCGGATTGGAATCAGACGACCACAACTGCTGATGATTACATTAAGAATAAGCCTACCCTAGGCACGGCAGCAGCAGCAGCATCCACCGATTTTGTAGCGGCTAGCGGGGATACCATGAGTGGAGATTTGAACATGAATGGTAACGATATATTGAGCATCAGGTCGCTTACGTTATCCAATCGTGAGAAATCAAACATAGAATATGCGTACCAATTACTGGCTGATGCTAATGATTCCGATGCGCCAGCCACTTTAGGAACATATACCAGTAGTTATCCCGAAGGTCTTTATTTTAGAGATAATAGCAATACCCACACATATACACTTTATCATACGGGTCACTTCTCAGGAACTCATATTGCGAACTGGCAAACGGCTTATGGATGGGGAGACCACGCTGGTCTTTACGCCACAGCATCCCACACTCACACAAATGCCGACTCAACTACTGACGGCTTCCTTTCTTCCGGTGATTATGACAAGTTTGTTACGGCTTTCGGATGGGGAGACCACGATGGCCTCTATCTGCCTATTGGTGGAGGAACGATGTCTGGAACTATGAAGGTTACCGGTAGTATTATACATGAGTTTAATAGTGGCGGCGGCTATATACCGTTCCCCAAGGGGGGTTACTATGTGACTACTACGGGTAGTCATACCGGAGCAATTAAAATAACATTACCAGTTCACGGTACAGACGACATGCTCAAATTTGTTGTAGACATTTTTGACTACAGCACCGGAGAGTCTGTTACAATGAATATTGCTGGATACTTGTATCAAACTACTGGTAATAACGAATGGACAAACTGTACTGTTACCACATTAACCGAAAGAACCGACAGAGATTACGCAGTTAGGTTTGGAGCAGACGGCACGAATAACTGTCTGTGGATTGGAGAAACTAATAGTACTTGGTCATATCCTCAAGTTATTGTAAGAGATTTCTATGGAGGTTATTCTATGGATGTAGATGCTTACGATGACAATTGGTCTATTTCATTTGTAACTTCTTTTGACACTGTAGACGAAACCATTACCGATAACCTGCCTACAGCAGACTGGGATAGAATAGAAGGTAAGCCGGGCAATGCCACAACTAGCGTTGACGGCTTGATGTCGTCTACAGATAAGTCAAAACTTGATGGCATAGATTTGGGAGCAAACAACTATTCCTTGCCGCTAGGGACGTCTACTACTCGTGGCGGTTTCAAAGTCGGATATACTGAAACCGGAAAGAACTATCCGGTAGAATTATCTAGCGAGAAGATGTACGTTAATGTCCCATGGACGGATACGGATACGACATACGAGGTTGCTGATGAGACCGCAGACGGTCTTATGTCCGCTGCGGATTTCACCAAACTCCAAGGCGTTGAAGAGAATGCTAACAACTACGTTCTTCCCACAAACATTATAACCGCTGGAACTTATGGTTCTACAAGTAATTCAACAAAAATTGATACCATTACAGTAGACTCATCGGGACGTGTTACAGCCGTAGCAACAGGTGGTACTGGTGATATTACGGGAGTAAATGTTACAGGACCTATTAGCGGTGGAGGCACTTCGGGTACGGTGACTATTGGGCTTACAACTCCAACAAGCGGTGATTGGTGGAACGGCGGTGCCGTTGTGGTCGGCACGGATGGCGTAATGGAAATCGGTAAGTATATTGACTTCCACGACTCCGATACTGAAACTAGCGATTTTAGTTACCGAATGACCGCTACTAACACCAATATGGCATTTAGCGGCACGATTACGGCAACTGGATATAACGACTCAAACTGGAACACAGCCTATAGTTGGGGAGACCACGATGGTCTTTACGCAGCGGCTTCTCACACCCATTCTTATTTACCTCTAAGCGGAGGAACGGTAACGGGTGTTCTGACTCTCACGGGAAGTTCTGGCGTAAGCCGATTGCGTATTGAGGGTACTACTCCAACTATTGACCTTGATGATTCTGATGGAGATAGTTTTTATATTCACGTTAACTCAAATAACTTTTACGTACTAGCAGATAGGGACGGCGCTGGAAACTATGGCAATTGGGAAAGCCCACACCCACTACAACTGGAGGCAGACACGAATAAGGCGTTCATTTTTGGTAGTGAGGTAAAGTCAGCGGCATTTACGCTTTCTACAGATTACGCCACAGCGTCCCACACTCACACAAATGCCGACTCAAGCAATGATGGATTCCTTTCTTCCGGAGACTACGACAAGTTTACTACGGCTTTTGGGTGGGGAGACCATGCTGCTGCCGGCTACGCTTCTTCAACGCACAACCACAACGGCACGTATGCGTACTATGACCATATTCGTTCATTAGGAACTCAAGCATTTACTGGTACTGCTACAACCGCAGGATTGATTTCCGAAATGGAAAGTGATGGAGCATTTGATTCATATACTTCAGTATTTAAGACTTCTTGGAGTTATGCTGGAAACTTTAATTTAAGTGATGCGGGCAGACTTACCGAAACGGCTGGTACTTCTTGGATAACTTGGACTGATAATTCTTCGGACTCTACAAGAGGTAACATCACCGCATTGGTGATTGCACCAAACACCGGTGGTTCTGCTGGTAAGATGTTTGTTTACAATGACCAAGGTAGTGGTTACTCACCTGGTTGGAGAGAAATTTGGACTTCAAGGTCAGATGGTGCCGGTTCTGGATTGGATGCTGACTTGCTTGACGGAAACCATGCCTCCGCATTTGCACTAAGCGGACACTCTCACTCGGATGCAACTACATCAGACTCTGGTTTTATGTCCTCTACTGACAAGAGTAAACTTGACGGCATAGATTCGGGAGCAAACAACTATTCTTTACCGCTTGGTACATCTACCGTTAGAGGTGGATTTAAAGTTGGGTACGCTGAAAACGGGAAGAACTATCCGGTAGAGTTATCTAGCGAGAAGATGTACGTTAACGTACCATGGACCGACACGGACACCACCTATGAAATCGCTGACTCAGTCACTGACGGACTACTCTCTTCCGCAGACTACGACAATTTTACTACCGCCTTCGGATGGGGAGACCATGCTTCTGCCGGATATCTCACTTCAGTTCCCTCAGCGATTAGCGTTACTTCTGTGACGATTGGCTCAGGGGTAACACTTTCTGAATCTACTGACAGAGCGGACCTTCTTTCAATAAAGAGCGGAACTGGCGGTTGGGGGGGTCTTCAGGTCACAAACAATAATGGAGATGGTATACTTTCTCTAATGATTGATGGCTCCGCAGGCGGTTTATATGATGACCAAAATAATGACTGGATTCTATACTACACTGAGAATGGTGGAGTCCAACTTCGGCATAATGCTACTTCTAAAATTGAAACATTAAGTACTGGCGTTGTAGTAAGCGGAGAGATTCGAATCAACGATTCAAGCACCGTAATTAAAGAGGGCGCCAACAACTCCGTAAACATCTCCACCGGAACAGGTTCTGTTGATATCGGCTCAATGAACGCTTCTTGGGTGCATATCCAAGCGGATAGGGATATCTATATTCTTCCTAGCACAGGAGGTAAGGTCGCTGTTGACGGCAACCTAACTCCATACAGTGACAACGCTAAAACGCTAGGGGCATCAGGGGCTAGATGGTCTACTATATACGGTGTTACGGGCACATTCTCTGGTGACGTTGTAGCCTACTCTGACGCCAGAGTGAAGGAGAACGTAGAGACCATTGAGACACCGCTTGACAAGGTGATGAAACTCCGTGGTGTTTCTTTCAATAGAACAGGTGAGGACCGTAAGAACATCGGTGTTATTGCACAAGAAATCAGAGAGGTTCTTCCCGAAGTGGTTCACGAGCAAGAGGACGGCATGTTGGCTGTCGCTTACGGAAACATCGTAGGTCTTTTGATTGAGGCTATGAAAGAGCAGCAGGAGCAGATTGATGAACTTAAATCAATGCTAGGTAAGTAATGCCATCAATTAGCATAAATACATACAACGGCTATATCAGTAAAAGCGTAGATACTAGCGGTAGCAATCCCATCCATATATCTGGGATTGTTACCCTCACGGTAGAAGGCGATGGGAATTATAAATCATATGGCGGGCAAATTGATGATTCATTTTCATTGAGTTTGCCAAACGTATCTAGTATGTCTAGCGGGTTTTATCCATGTTTTAAGTTTGACCCACACATAAAAGACTCTTCTTCAAGGCCTGTTGACGTGTATGATTCAACCAATCAATACAACTGTTCATACTTCGCCGGGGGGAATCCTAACGTATTTACGACAGGTAGTTACGGCACAATGAATGGAGTGACCTTTACTAGCGGTGCGGGGGGATACCTATCTAACTCAAGTACTACGTCTGGTAGGTATTGTTATTGGCCTGCGGCTACAAAGACAGGCACTTCACATCTATCAACAACAAGCGGTCGTAGAACAATATGTTTATGGGTAAAAACATCCGTTGCCAGCCCTACAGCCTTCCAGTATATCTTCGCAGACAACTCACAAACATCAAACAGTAACTACTCTGGTGTGATTATTCAGTATCCATCTAACCGCTCAAACGCTATTACGTGGCTTGCAGGTGATGGCGCCGGCACTGGCTCTGGGGATAGAAGAAGTTTCTTGGGCATAACCGATACCATGTCAAACAATGCGTGGAACTTCGTAGTGATAGGAGTTTACGGGGGCACGGGAGTAAGCGGGACTACTAACTACACGAACATAACCGCTCAAAGTGCCAGCGCTAGAAACACAACAAATAACGGTGCATCTGGAACGTCAGGTTCATATACCGGAAACCCATCATATAATTCATCTTACTACCCCATTACGCATTCTTCTTCAAACGCCTCTCAGTCTTTTGTCGGGGATATAGGCTACATATGGGTATTCCCTTTCTATATGGCTTCTAACGACACTAGACTGGATGATATTTTTGCTAACACTAAAGAACTGTATTCATAATGAATAGAGAGAAGTTTGAATCCGGTGTTCAATGGAAATGGATGCCTGAAGACTCTGACTACTGGATATATGAAGGTGTAAATATCCTTCAATACATTGACGGCGAACTCACTGGTTTTAGTGCGGTAGTGAATGAAATCACAGAAGAGAGTTTTACGATTACTTACCCAAACGAAGAGACGCAGTCTCATAACTATATAGACATATTTTTATTCTAACAAATCATGGCAAACACTTATTCATGGGACTGTTCTAAAGTAGAAACGTACCCAATTCAAGGAGACTTAGCGGACGTAGTATTCAGAGTGCACTGGCAATTTACAGGTGCTGACGAATCAGGACAACACTCTTACACCGTGTCGGGTAATGAAAGTATTGATGTAGACCCGGCCAACTTCACAGCTTTTGATGACTTAACGGCTGAAATTGTGACAGGCTGGGTTACTTCAGCCATCGGAGAACAAGGGGTGTCTGAACTTATGTCACACGTTGACGCTCAGATATCTGAAAGAATGGCACCGCTAACCGTTTTGCGCACCATTGGCTAGATTCTTGAAAAGATATTTATATTTGTATAAACAAATTTTGAATTCAAATGGCAAAAGCAAAGAAAATCACAACTGACGAGTTGGAAGGTATCAACGGCATCATCTCTAAGATGCGTGACAAACAAATGCGCTACGGCGCCCTGAGCCTTCAAATTGCTTCAATCAATGACACACTCTCTGGTTTGCGTACAGAACTCGCAACGCTTGAGTCGTCTATGAACGAACAACGCACAGGGCTTCAGGAGAAATACGGTGACGTTAACATCGACCTCCAGACTGGCGTTATTAGTGAGCAAGAGGTAGCGGCGGAGTAAAACTGCTGAATGTTAGACAGAAAGGGGGCGCAGAAATGTGTCCCCTTTTCTTTTTTATCTTTGCCTCAAGAGAACTCAATTCCAATTCAATATGGTGCTTTTTACAACTATAAAGAATAAGGTTATGGCATTTGCCGACATTTTCAAGGACAGCAATGATTACAACGAGAAGACCATCATTGGCTTCCTTTCATTTGCTGTTATGGTATTGGTTATGATTGCTGACGTAGCAAGCGGTTTCTTCGGAAAGGACTTGGTCATCAATGAGTTCACCTACAACTCATTTGTAATCGTTACCCTTGGTGCTTTCGGTATTGCTGGACTGGAAAAATTCGCAAAGAAATGAAAAAATACGAGGGCGAAGGCAAGTTTACTGAGGTAGGTGAGGATACTGTGCTTGGATTAAGCATTAAGACTTTAATTGCTATGGCCGTTGGGCTTTCGATTGCCGTTGGGATGTATTACAACCTACAGGCCGAAATTGATATTGCTAAAAAGTTACCAGAGCCTGCGGTATCCCGTGTAGAGTTTGAACTCAAAGACAACTTGGTGCGTGAGACTATCATGAATAATGCCAAGAACATTGAGGAAATCAAGACTCAGTTAAACAAGATTGAAACCCGTCTTTACGAAATCCGATGAGAGCTTTTTTGATTGCCTCATTTCTGTTGCTGTCCTTCAATGCGGATAAACAGCCTGAAGGGAAGTCAGTCATAGAGTTCAACGCAGGATTCAACACCAAGAACGGATACAAAGACCTCGGTAGAATATCTGGCGCTAAAGTATACCGTATGGATATCGAGGCAAAGCCCGCCCTAATGCAGAAGTATGATATCAAGTCTTTGCCTACCATCATCTATTTTAACGATGGACAAGAGCGCTATCGCTGGGAAGCTGGAATTGATATGAAGCTACACGTTCACTATACGGAAATTAACGAAGTAGTACAGAGATACTAATGGAGAACCGCATCAAAAACCTTCTAAAGAAACACGGACTCTCTGGCGTAAACAAGCCAAAGGGAACCCCCTCACATCCAAAGAAGTCGCATATCGTATTGGCTAAGGTCGGCGGGAAAACGAAACTTATTCGCTTTGGAGAGCAGGGTGCTGATACAGTAACTGAATCTAGCCCAACGGGGGCCAGAGCAAAGAAGCGTGCGTCTTTTAAGGCTCGCCACGCCAAGAATATCGCCAAGGGTAAGATGAGCGCTGCGTATTGGGCCAATAAGGTTAAGTGGTGATGCAACACCGCATTGACTACGATAGATTGATGGATTACCTAAAGAAAGAAATAGAAATACCAAGAGGGACAGAAAATGAAAGCTGCGAAGAAGAGTAATCCCGGACTATGGGAAAAGGCTAAATCCCAAGCGAAGGCTAAAATGGGTGGAAAGCACTCTGCTAGAGCTATGCAGCTGGCGGTATCTCTTTATAAAAAGATGGGTGGGAAATACTCAGGACCCAAGAAAGAGACAAGCTTATCTAAGTGGACAAAGCAAAAGTGGAGAACAAAAAGCGGAAAGCCATCATCTCAGACTGGGGAACGCTACCTGCCAGAAAAAGCCATAAAGTCATTAAGCTCTTCTGAATACGCAGCAACCACGAGAGCTAAAAGAAAAGGAACAAAGGCTGGCAAGCAATTTGTAGCGCAGCCAAAGTCCATCGCTAAGAAAACCGCTAAATACCGAAAATAATGTCCGAGAAAGAAACAGATTTCGGGTCTTGGCTCAATGAGTTAGAAGACGCCGAGCAGCCCACATGCAATATTGAAAATCCCGAGGACTGCGAAGCTTGCGGAAGTTAAACCTTCACTTTAGGTCTTTTACTCTAACTTACTGACAGTAAAGTATTTTTTGTAGATTTGTCTACAAATAAAATTCTTTTTAATTATGGATGAGTTAAGTAATCAACTTGAGGATGCGGTTCGCCAAATGGGTGGCTCTATTGAATCTAATGAAGTAGAGCAGCCACAGCCAGAAATTCTGGGTCAAACACAAAGCGAGCCTGAGCAAACCGAAGAGGCAGTTGCCGAGGCTCCAGCGCAAGCAGGAGAGTTGACAAACGAACCGCTTCCTAACGAAGATGTTCTTACGATAAATGACACGCAGGAGCAAGAGCCTGCAAGTTCTTTGAATACTGAAAATGAAACCACTTCTGAAGAGTCAGATGAGGATTTTGATTTCGATGGCGCTATAACAAACTACTTGAGCGAAAAGCTGGGGGTTGACATTAGTTCTATTGATGACATTCCAAATCTGTTTCAGAAAGAAGAACCAAAGGCTGACATTGACGAAAGGCTTAAGGTTATTGCTGATTTCATGGAGAAGACGGGTCGCACTCCCGAAGATTGGTTTGCATACCAGTCTATTAAACCAGATGAAATATCTGATTTGGATGCGGTTCGTTATCAGCTCAGAAATCAATACAATAATCTAAGCACGGAAGAAGTAGACCTTTTGCTCTCCAACAAGTACAAGCTGGATACAGATATGTACTCTGAGGATGAAATAAAGTTCTCCTCTCTTCAACTGAAGATTGATGCCGCTGATGCCCGTAAGTCAATTGCAGAATTAAGAGATAATTACTTAATGCCTGTAGTTGAACCAAAGGCTCAAACCACTAAAAGCGTTGAA
>Ga0222719_10001669_pt1 | contig 21182 bp, 33 predicted proteins | sample C33_34DmetaG_FD_165039 | JGI IMG/M metagenome (GOLD analysis project Ga0222719, IMG submission 165039) | Estuarine water microbial communities from San Francisco Bay, California, United States - C33_34D | ecosystem: Environmental > Aquatic > Marine > Unclassified | place: USA: California... | reverse complement strand
CAAGCCAAATTGTTTCAAGACTATTTCCAACATCTGCGTTTTGACCAAACTTGTAAACTTGTTTGTAACTAGGAGATAAATCTCCACTAGCAACACCTAGTTGAAAATTTTCAGAATTAACATTATTACAACTCATTAGCAACCGTACCTTGCGTTATACCAACTAAATCTTTGCATCTCTTGTTTTAGTTCTTCTTGAAACGAAAAATTCAATTGATCTTTAATTTGATCTAATGCCTGTAGTTGTTGTTGTTGATTACTCTGATCATAAACAGGGGTTGGTTCTGGAACGTATACATTTATTTTAGCCATTATCTTCTTCCATCTGGTTGTACATCTGCTCTAAATGTTCCATATCTCCAAGTTTGACCTGAAGATGTGTTAGCAATTTTTAAACTAGCAGCTCGTCCTCTAGCTCTAGTGTCCACTTTATTAGTTGAACTTGTAATGTTAAACGGACCTAATAAAGAAGATGAAGAAGTGTCTGTAGGATAATCTTTTAAATTAATCGTTATTTGCGCATCACCTTGTAGTCTTTTAAAATCAGGTATAAATCTTCTAATTTTAGTAAAAAATTCACCGTCACCACCTTGATGAATCATAAAATCACCAGACTCAACAAATGCTTCAATAGCTGTAATTGTATTTCCTTCTACTTGATCTGTTCCTGTTTCATGCGCATAATAAGTTGTTGAACCGTTAATATTACTTACACCTTGTATAGTTGGAAAAGTAGGTGTTCCAGTTTGATTAAATTGTGTTTTGTAAGGCACTTCAAATAAATGTGCGTCATTAGCTGTTGTCCTTGCCAATGAACTTGTGTACCAACAATTCTCACCTCTGTTCCAAGTAACAGATCTATCTATAACTTCTGAATTAGCTGATGGATAATACCATGCCACTTCACCGTACAAACAATTGTTACCTGCATAAACAAGTTTTCCTGATCCATAATTAAATCCAAGATCACCAGGATTGTTTTGAGTAAATACAAAATCTTCAACCGAACAATCTAATGTTTTTACGGTTCCATCAAAGTAATTAAATCCCCCAGAATCATCCATCCAATAAACAATACCGTCTTTAAATTGCATCGCATGTGGACCCATGCATCCACAATTAGATCCAACTTTTCTTATACTAAAGGTAAAGGGTGCTCCTACATATTGAATAGTATAGGCTGCAGTATCTGTGGTAACTAATATGTAATCTTTTGCTCTAATAGCTGCACGTATTTCTGTTCCATCATCTATTCTGAATGTACCTGCGGTATTTATTGATGTAGGTTCATATACTGAAAAATTTTCTTGATCAGAAAACCTAATAAACATTTTATCTTGCGTAGTAGTTTGTCCAATAGTCGTTTCAGTTCCAAGATGAATAAGATGTCTATCTTGATCCGACACAATTGTCATAGTTGATTTTGTGGGTGCTCCTGACATTACTGTTGCTCTAATTGCCAAAGCATTCGCTGTATTTTGTATAGGTTGCCAAGTAAATGTTCTACCATCAAATATAGTTGCAATAAGTATTTGTCCAAAATTATCAAGTGACCAGTTACCTGGATCAATTGATGTTCCACCAGCTAGTGATGCATCGCCCCAACCTGTAAGTGCAACAACTCCTACGCCATCTGAATGAGATGCTGGAGTTGTACTTTGTGTTCCTCTAGTACATCCTGTTAAATCATTTCCTGAAATTCCTGTATAACTTATAATTTCAGAATTTATTCTTACTGATCCAGAAGTTGGAAATCCTGTTGTGTCAGTTAATGTAATAGTTGTGACTAAATTATTTATACCACCATTAAGAGTTGTTTCTAATGAACTTTCTCCACCATATAAATCTGTACCCCATCCAAAACCTGCAGTTTGACCGACAGGTCCAATTTTAACATATCGATTAATTGTAGCCGCACCGTCAGCTGTGTTGTCAGCTGTTGCATTTGTTGCCATAGTAATTGTAAATGAATTTGCATCTATTCTTGAAGTAACTTCAAAAGTTTGATCTTCAAAATTACCTGCAGTATATCCAGCACCTGTTGGAGGTGTTACAGAAGTAAATGTAAAATAATCTCCTTGTTGTAATAAGTGTCCATTAAGATTTACTGTGACTATAGCTGATCCGTTAGTTGTATCAAATGTTGCTCCAGTTTGAGCTGTCTCTAAAGGGGTGATATCATAAAAAGCTTCTTGGTAATATATAAACAATCCTCTTAATGTACCTATGGCTGCATAAATTCGTCCATCTAAGTCTGTATATTGATGTTGTGCTCTTGCTACACTTGGCAAAGTGTTTGCCGTTATTTTTTCCCAACCTCCAATTTTTTCAGGCAGTCCTGAACGAAAGCGTACGAAATCACCGTCTACATATTGGCCTTCGGCCGCAGTATCAGTAATTTGTTTGTTAAATCCTGGTTTTATGTTAATTAAGCTTAATGGCATATATTGATTTTATCATATTGCTATTTATAAAGCTATAATCGTGAAAGTAAAAATTATTGACAATTTCTTTGACCAGTCTGATTATCTGCAAATACTTGCAGATTCAAATATAGATTGGACGATCAATAAAAGAAATACTATTTATAAAAATTTAACTAAAGATTTTTATACTAAAAAATGTGTAGAGACTATTTCAAATAAATTAAATAAACCTGTAAAATTATATAGAGCTTATTCTCATGCTTTTCATGCAAATCAAAAAAGTGGTATTCATGAAGATGTGAATGCCACTCATACTGCATTGTTTTTTGTTAACAATATTTATGATGAAAATTGGATGGGAGGAACTGTTATTTGGGACTCAAAACCACAGTATGTACAATTTAAACCTAATCGCATGGTAATATTTGAGGCACAGTTATTACATACTGGAACTATGTTTGCAAACACGGACGATTACCGAATACAATGTATTTGGAAAATTAATGTATTATAAATGATTATCTACAAAGTTTTAGTAGGAAATTACCCTATTATTGTAAATGAAAATTATTTTGATTCTCGTATAAAATATTATTATTTTCATACTCATGATATTAAAAACAAATCAGGACCATGGAAATTTATAAAAATACCCTTAGAACATAGTTTAATTTATACTCAAAGAAAATATAAAATATTATCTCATAAATTATTTAAAGAACCTAGTTTTTACATGGACTATAATTTTGTGGCTAACCAAGATATCTTTGAAAAACTAGATTTTATTTTAAGTAAATTTAATTTTAGTGCGGGCTCACATTATTTCAGGAAAACTTATTTAGATGAAGCTATAGATTGGTTATTTAATTGTGCTAACGAAAGAGAAATAATAAAAATTACACGATATTTAAAATTTATAAAATACGATTTTAATTTTCATTTTTGTATGTATGCGGGTTTTTTGATTAGATACAATTGTGCAGAAATAAATAATATGTGGTGGTTTTTTTGGAAAAAGTTTAAAAAAAGAGATCAATTATTTTTACCCCCAGCGTCTTATTTTTCAAAAATAAAAATAAATTTATTTAACACTGAGTATTTAACCACTAACAAAGGAAATCGTTTGGATAAGATTTTTGAGTATAAAAATGGTTATAAAGATATTTACAAATTAACCAAAAAGGTTAATGAGATAACTAATAGAAAAGATAAAGTTAATATACAGATATTAAAAAATAGAGCAGTATGATACTTATTACAGGTTCACGTGGTTGGTTAGGAAAACATCTTTGTAAATATTTTGAAGATGTCTATCATTATGATCTTATAGACGGTAATGATATATTAAAATTTAAACTACCAAATGACAATATTGATTTAATTATACATTTAGCCGCTAAACCTGATGTTGTAAAAAGTATAGAAGATCCTCATGCTTATTGGGAAATTAACGTTGAGGGAAGTAAACAAGTATTTAAATATGATGTACCCACAATTTATACTTCAACCTCCGCAGCAAAAGAATGGTGGTTAAATCCTTATGCGACAACTAAAAGAGCAGCAGAAGATTTTAATGATTTAGGGACATCTTTAAGACTTACAAATTTATATGCAGATTCTTATGATGGAAAAGAAGCTTTATTTGGTTATAAATTTAAAAATAATAAATTAAAATATATTAGTAAAGGCCACAGTAGAGACTTTATTCATGTAGAAGATGTGTGTGAAGTTATTTATAAACTATCTAAAAAACCGCTTCTTAAATGTACATTTGATTTAGGATCAGGAATTTCTTTAAATCTTAAAGACATTGCGCCAAATGTTCCAGAAAAAGAAGCTAATCCTTATGAATTAAAATCAAACCCTTGTAATCCTCAACCTATTTTAGATTATGTAGGACATAAAATAAAACACGACCCTAGAGAGTATTTCAAATGAAAAAAATAAAAATTATGCCTTCTTACATTTATGAGTTTGATATGCCTGAAGATTTAACTTGGCAGGCTTTTAAAATAGCTCAACAAATTAATTACAAGCCAACTCCGTCCAGACCTAATCAAAGTTCTATTGAAATGGATATTGATAAATATTTACCTGAATCCTCTAAAATAGTTATGGATAAAATGTATGAAGTTTCAAAGGAACATAACTTTTCAATAGAAGAATTAAAAATTGTTAATGCTCATTCAAATAAAACTAATCATATGGAATTTCACACGCCCCATGATCATGCAAATACAGTTTTTAGTTCAATATGGTATTTAAATAATTGTGATTGTGAAACCTATTTCTATCGATTAAATGATTGGATGGATCAATGGATAAATATTCATCCTTTAAGAGTACGAGGTGGATCTATGGGAGGATCATGGGTATTTAAATACTTAGACTGGTACGATGTCGAAGGAAAAAATTTAGTTAAAAACTTTAAACCTTTTATTATTCATAAACAAAAAAGTGTAGCAGGAAAATTAATTATTTTTCCAGCAAAAATGTTGCATTTAACTAACACAAACAAAAGCTTACATACTAGATATACCTTTACATTTAATGTATTTCCCACTAAATTTGGTCAATCAACAATTACAGTAAAATGATAGAATTTTTAAATAAAGATCCTAGATTAACAAATACGCAATCTTTGCTTGTGTCATATCCAAGAACAGTACAAATAACATTTGGTACTTTTCCTTATGTAGAAGACATACACAATATGATTCTAGAAGTTAAAAAAAATATTACAGAAAAAGATTCTTATTCAACAAATGTAAAAGGTGGAAAAACAGATTGGCTTACTTTTGTAGATCATCCGTTTACAAAAAAATTTTTTACTTATTGTATTAATCAACATCAGGTAAGTCATCCAGCTTTATTTGAATATTTTTTAGAAAAAAAAGAAATAACAGAGGGTTGGGGTAATGAGATAAAAAAAGGAGATTATGTACGATCTCACATTCATTCTAGTTATCATTGTATTTTTTACCTTACGGAAGGCAGTCCTTTAATATTACCAGAATTAAATATTAAAATTATTCCAAAGCCAGGAGATTATTATTTTTTTCCTCCCTTTATTTACCATCACGTAGATGTAAGTGAAAGTGATAAAAACAGATATAATATTATTTATAATATTAATATAAAAAACAATTGGGAAAAAGAAAAAAAAATGTGGAAAAGAAATCAAGTACATGAAAACTAACACTAAGTGGGATAGTAATGAGATTTTGATAAAGGATAACTTTTTTGACAGTGAAACTTTTAAAAATATAAATACTGATTTAGTGTTATGTGAACAAAAAAATAAATTTATAAACAGAGGAGCTGTCAAAGACAACAGTGTTTATCAAAGAATTTATTTTAATGTTGAGTTATCATCAGAACATTTTGCAGTTAAATATGTAACTGATTTATTTAAAAAACGATATAATATCAAAATAACTAATATGCTTTCTTATTATTTTTTAAGCACAAAAAATAATCTACCTACCCCGCATACAGATGTTGCTAAAATTAATTGTTTAATTTATTTAAACGGTGATCAAAAAATGGCAAATGGAACTGGTTTTTATGTTAAGGATGAAAAAAATGAATGTTCCGTTTTAAATTCTCATGTTGGATTTATAGAAAATAGAGCACTTATATTTGATGGAAGCGTTAAAGAACACGCAACTCTACAATCTTTTGCAACTGGTAATCCGTCTAAAAGATACGCAATGGCTAATTTTATAAATTACTATGATTAGTTTTAAAAGTTTTTAAAACCGTTAAACGCAGCTCTCATCCAGCTTGTTAAAATATATTTTTCACCAGATAAAGGAGGATTACCTCTGTGTAAATATGGAAATCCTGCGGGCCAAACAACAATCCTACCTGTAACAGGTTTGACTCTTTGTTTTTGATGTAAAAATTCTGTTTCTCCGCCTTCTTCAACATCATTTAAGTAGACACTGAATACTAAAAGTCTTGCGATTTGATCATCTCTTGTAGAATGTTCAATGTGCCAAACATGATAACCTTCACCAGGTAAAGTTCTTTGAATTTTAAAAGAAGTATAGTTAAGAGCTGTATCACAAGCTGTACTTATCCCAGTTTCTTGGTCATATTCTTGTAAGGCTCTATCAACGTTAACAAAAAAATCTTGATGATTACCTACCCAATCATGAACATTATGTGCATTTAAACCTAGAGCTAAATCTTTTTTTTCAGATAACGAGGCTCCTTCTGTTCTTCTTCTATCAAAGACTTTACCCATAGCTTTTTGATTTTTAAAAAATTTAATTAAATCTTCACAAGCTTCTGGCCTGATATAATTATCGAATACACCTATAAAATCCTTAATCTCTTTTTTCGGTTTCATTAAAGATTAATTAAATTAATTTAAACGAAAGTCAACTATACAGATGTAGAAACGTAACTTGTAGGTCTTGCTCCTAGTCTTGTTACTTTTTGTTCTGCAGTTTCGCCATCGACATTGTCATTATCCCAATTGGACTGAAGTTCTGATAAGTATGCAGCATCCCATAAATCTGTAAACTGTGAAATAGGTCCTAAATTTGCATCAGCATAAGAACTATGAGGAGTTTCATCTCTGTACTCTACTTCGTCAGAAGTAACAGATGTTCCATATTGAATAGCCCAAAGATTATCAAATTTAGATTGATTCCAAAATGCATCATCCCCTACATTTAATCCTTTTGAAGTTGCCGTATCAAATTCTTGATGTCTTTTAAGTACCATTCTATCCTCAAAAACAATTGCCCATTTACCACTTGATGCCATTTTATTTTTCTCCTTATGTTTTAATAATATACATTACTGTTAAATATGGTTGTAACACTGAATTCGCATCTCCTGTAAAGTTAGCTGACATATTGTGAGAATGTCCTGCACCTGATCCTACGCTACCTGTATTTGTAACTCCTGGTCTCTGAGGAACTTCACTTTGAATTTGTGCAATCCTTGCCATATTATTTGTTGAGCCTTGTGCATGAGAGTGTGATGCTAATTGAGCTGTAGATAAAGTTGCGTTAGCTGTTGAACCTGCTATGTTTCCAGTTGGTGTAACTGTATTTGCACCACCAGTTGATCCAACTGCTTTAGTTCCTGATTTACCTACTGGAATGTTATCTTGTAAGTCTGGTACATTAAAATTTCCTCCACCAGGATCACCATAAGTCGTTCCAATGATTGCAAATAAAGCAGCGTATGTTGACTGACTAACAGCTTGACCGTTACACTCTAAGAATCCTGTTGGCACAGCTGCGTCTGACCATGGAATAATAGTTGCTGTTGGAATACCTTCAATACCTGAAAGGTTTGCTCCATCAAAATCATATCTTGTTGCTTCGTAATTAGCCATAATTATTTATCCTTATATGTCCAGCCAACAGTTGCGTCACCAGAATACACTAAAGTAAATCCAGCGCCTTCTGTATTAACAACTAGGTCAGCTGCTCCATTTGTTATATTAGATCCGTTTCTACCTACTGTAAAGGCATTTGTATCAAATGTATATTTTGAGTCAACAAAAGTTACTTCATCTCCTGTCGCTGGAGAAGCAGGTAAAGTAATTGTTAAAGTTCCACCAGAGGTATCAGCTAAAATTTGTGCTCCTGGTTGAACTGTTTCTGCAGATGAGATTGCTCTCCATTTTTTAAATTCTAAATCTTTTATAATGTCTGTACCGTCTGCATGACAAATGTATGAGTGACCTTCACATAATAAAAATCCTGTTTGTGAAGTTACTTTGAAAGTTAAAGTGTTTCCTGCATGATCTGTGCCATCAATAACATTGAAAAACTTTTCGATACCTGTTGGAAAATTTACTGTTCTATTTGCTGCAAGAGTTCCTGTGAATTTTAAAGTCATGTTTCTTGCATTTGAAATAGTAGCATCTGTCATATCAAGAGTTACATCTGCTGATGCAACATCTATTTCTTGATAACCAGATACTGCTTGTTGAACTAAGTTTAAGTTTGTATTTGTTTTATCACCCCATGTACCAGCGTTTTCGCCAGTGACCATAAGTTCTAATTTTAAATCTGTTGAATAACTTGATGCCATAAATTTTAATTCCTTTTATATTTTACTCTGATTATGCTGCCAAATCAACATCTGTCCAAGTAACACCTGTTCCAGTATTAACTTCTGCCCATGCTATTATGTTAGTTGAAGCTATGCTTGCAGTCAAGCCTATACCAGTTGGAGTTATGTCTGCATTAGCTGTAATTGTAACAGAACCTAAAGAAGTCGTTAATTCTGATCCTGTAGCATCATAAACCGAAACTGGGATAACGTCTCCTATAGCACTTGTAGCAGCTATACCTGTTACTGAAATATTTGCATTTCCTAGTTGATCACTATTACCTAAATTTGCCGTTAATTGAATACCTGTTACGTCAATTTCTTGTTTAGGTGCAGCTTCTACTGAAGCTATTGAAGTTGTAGCTGCTATACCTGAAGGCTCAACTAAAGCTAATCCAGTTATTGTAGGAGAACCTAAAGAACCTGTTAATAAGAAACTATGTGCGATTTCATTATCTGAGTTTGCTACAGTTCCAACTGGTGTAATTGCTGATTGTAATTCAATGCCTGATAATACGACAGTTACATCTGTAAATGCATCTTCGTTTCCTGTAACAGAAGTTAATTGAATTCCAGAAAGAGCAACTGAGTAATTAACTCCCCATGCCCAGCCTCCCCAGACATCTCGACCCCAACCTTCACCGATTAAAAATCTATCATCAATAGTTACCGATGAAATAGAACTTGTTGCTTGAATTCCTGTTTGTTCAACTCCAAAACCAGCTACTGCTTGTCCAATTGATGAAGTTAATTCAATACCTGTTACAGCTAAATCTAAAGAAATGTCTGTATTTGAATTTCCAATTGAAGAGGTTGCTGATAAAGATGATGCAGTTATATTTGCATCAGCTTCTGTAATGATAGAACCAAGATTTGAAGTTAAAGCAATTCCAGTTACATCAACATATGCACCAGATAATTCACCCCAAGCATTTTCGCCCCAAGTGTCTCCGCCCCAACCAATTTCAATAACTCCTGTGACGGTAGGATTGCCAATACTAAAGGAAGCACTAACTGAAGATAAAGTTAAGCCGACATCACCTTGTGCTGCCCAACTTCCTTGTCCCCAGCTTAGTGCTCCCCAAGTATTTGACATTTCATAATTACGCTATTCTAATAATTGCTTGCGTGTCGTTAGCGTTAGGGAACTGAATTGTAAAAGTTCCTGCTGTCGCTGTCTTGTCACCGCCAAAGTCTAATACCGCAACTGCTTTGTTAGAGTCTGAAGTATTGTAAATCAAAGCTCCTCTTGCAGTTAAAGTTACTCCAGTGAACGATAAGTCATCAAAATCAACGAATGCTGTTCCGTTGTTGTTTGACACTAATGCATTAACAAGTGCACCGCCACCTTGTGCGTACTGACCAGTGTCTGATACTTGACCACCTGTACTGTCGCCAGGATAAGCAGTTGTATCTGCACCAATCGTTGCAGTGTTATCGTATAATGCTAGTTTAAATACATCACCAGTTGTTGGTGTGAAATCGTGAACTGCTTCAAGAATTTCTTCTTTAAACGTATCACATATTGCGTTTGTTGTAATTGCCATTTTTTCCTCCTAAAAATTTAAGGAGAGGGTGACGGTACTTTTACTCTTGGTACTCCTTCATCAAACTCTCCACGTCTTCTTCTACCCATTTGTTGTAGAGCAAAAGCCTCAATACTAGTATCATACTTGCTTTTATAGAGGTTGTACATATCCATCGGGCCTTTTAAATAAGAAAAAGCTTGAGAAAGGACACCATATAGCAGTAAACCATCCTGATATGTAGAGACATATGTAGAATTTGTTGATGTAAAATGTGGTGGATCTATGATGTAATTTAATTGAACTTGATACGTTGTATCAGGAGTAGGAGCTACAACAATATTGAAATCATCCCACATTGCATAATATTTTGGTAAACCCGTTGCGCCTGTATTATTAAATTCAGAAATAAAACTTGTATCTCTTTTTTCTAAAAAATTTCTGTCTCCCGATCCATCAAACACTTGTACAGATCTAATAACTACATTTTCTGAAGGTAAAGATAAGTATCTTTGGCTTGCAACAAAATTAGAAGTTGCGTATTTTCTTAAATCATCGTAATCCACTTTACCTGCAATATCGAGTTCTGTTTGTCTAATAAATTGATCTAATAATGTGTCAGATAAAACATTAGAATCAACCTCTGTATAGTCTCTAACTTGTGTCAAAAAATTTGAATAAGTAATTGCCATTATGATATCTCCACGGTTACTTGTCCTACATTTGTTATAGCTTGTCTTCTTCTATTTTGTGCTGAACCGTCATCAGGTTGCATTCCATTTGAATTAAAAGCAAAATCACCTGGTAAAACTAAATTTGCTACAATCCCTCCTCCACCTCCAGATAAAACTGTAAAGTTTTGTGGTCTTGCATTTCTCAAACCTTGGCCATCTGCTCCAGGATTTCTTGGATTTAGTTGAGGGTGTTTAGGTTCAAACTCCGAAATATGAACTAAAGCACCTGTCCATTCTTTTACCATTTCTTTATATGGAAAAGCTTGACCAGATCGATCAGATATAGCTTGAGCGTATCTTCCTGTTGCTTGTTTACCCATTATACTCCATCTCCATAAAATGTTTGTGGTGAAATATATACTGAAGCTCTTTGACCATCTTCATTAAGAGCTCTTTGTAATTCATCTTCATAAACTAATTTTAAATTTGCAGTTTGATTTGGATTACTCATAAACGATAAATAATAGGCTAATCCAGAAACCATACATGGTTGAAATCTAAAAGCGACATCTGCTGTATTTGTGTAAGCACCTGCATCTTCAATTCTATTAATTGTGTAATATTTTAAATGTGTATAGGTACTGGCATCAGGAGCAACATATAAATTAATAACAGGTTGAGTCTGTCTATCTACAAAATATTGAGAAGGTTGTCCTGTCGAACCTTTATTAGGTAAAGCAGCATAAGCTGATCTATCAATTTTAGTTAAAGATATATCATTTGTTGAACTTGTGATTCCTGAAGTTGTTGAAATATAAGCTTCAAGAACATCTGATACTTTTGCATCTACTGTGTATGAAATTGTACCAGCTACTAACGCTACAGTTTGTAGTTCAACTTTCCATAGATGAACGCCACGGTTACCCCACTCTGAAAATAAAATATTAAGATTTCTTCTTGCTCTTTTTAAGTCGTATCCTGAATTAGTTCGGACACCACATCTGTTATATGCTTCTTGTATTACCTCGTCTATTTCGAGATTGAATGATGTAGTTCCAGAAGTTGCCATAGTTCATTATATTAAATCTTTGTAATAATCCATTGTTTTACCAGGTGTTAGATTCTCATCTTCTAATCCCATTCCTGATTGTCTAGCTGCGCCGTATCCTTTTTTTATTTCACCACCTTCTTTTTTTCCAGCATATTTTTTATTATAAAATTTACTCATAGCTTGACCTGTTAGCCCTAAGGTACCTGCCATGTCCCTAGCTGTTTGAGATTGTCTCATAGCTTTATCTGCTCCAAAACCAATTAAGGCTCCCATTGATGCTTTTTTTGTTTTCATTTCACCACCTTTTGATTTAAATTGTCTACTTGCAGCATAACCTGGAATACCCATAACACTAACTCTTTTTCTTGCAGTATCAGAATTTTCCATAGCTTTTTTTAACATCATCATTCCTAATGCAGCTTTTTTTGGTTTTTGTTTCATCTTAGCACCTGCGATTCTGTCTGCTGCAGTTGGATTAGGGTTTTTATCAATACCTGCTTTCACAGAAAGCATTCCAAATTCTGTTGATCCACCTTTAGCTCTTTTCATAATTTTTTGTTTTCTTTCGAACGTTTTTTGTTTAGCTTTTTGTCCATATGTAGCTCTTTGTCTTAAAGGCCCTTCAGATTCCATAGAACCTCCTTGTGATTTTTTATATTTATCTTTTATTATTTTTTTAATTCCTGGATAATCTTTTGCTTTACCTTTATAGATAACACCTTGAGGCATTAAAGGAATTACTTTTTTATTTTTATCTTTATCACTCATACCACCTTCACTTTTCTTTTTTGGTTTTAAAGATTTAGTTTCAATTTCTTTTGGTTCTAAAACTTTTTTATTAACCGTTGGTTTTATTTTTATCATATTGTATGATTTTTTTGTCATAGATCTATCATACCCCCATAGTATTTCTTTGTAAATGTACTTACGTTTGCTGGTTTAGGGCCAGTATTTGGGGCTGATTGTTTCCTTGCGATAGCGGATCTTTTCTCCCCTTGAGTCATTCTTGAAGCTTTGGCTGCTGGAACACATTTTGGATAACCTCTTTTTGAGCCAGATGCAGATTTTCTTCCACATTCTTTATATCCACCACCTTTTTTTGGCGCTGATATATCTACCCATTTTTCATTAAACCATTTTTTTAGGCCGCCTTTAGCCATTAGATCATGCCTTTATAATAAGCTTCGTAAGATTTATTTGAAACAGGTTCACCTGCTAAATCTGATTTAATATGAGAACCATTATACTCAGTTCTTTTTTTATATTCTTGATCAGTTTCAGTTGTCATTCTTGGTCTATGAGTTTTTGCATGATCCGTGATCATAGATCCTTTTGCAGCTTTTTTAGGTCCCCAATCTTTACGTCTCACGCCTGACGGGTCTTTTGCTTTTCCCGCACAGATTTTAGAAGCATAAGCATTAGCGTATGCTGATGGATAAACTTTAAATTTTCTTTTAGCGGCCGCTTTGCCTCTAGGACATAACTTTGTCATCTTTAAGCTTCTTTCTGTTGTACAACTTTTTAGATTGTATCACTTGTGGTCGATATTTTCTAGACCTTACTTCTTTTGCGTAAAGGTTTCTTTTTGACTTTAATTGTTCGTTTTTTTCTTGCGCCACGTAGTTGTCCCTCTACTTGCTTTACCATTTGTGATCTTCCTATCATCCCTGAGATAATATCCCATAAGAAGTTAAAAATCTAGGTGTAAGTCCGATAACTGCATGTTTAATACCTTTTTTAATATAAATCATGTCGTTTTGTTTCATATTAAAAACATAACTCATCGAACCTGTAACAACATTAATTATTACTTCTCCTTTTTGCACATGTAAAATAGTTGATTCAGGATCATCATGTAATTTAAATCCACCTGTGCTGTTTTCATATGAGCCATAAAGATCAGTGTCGTGATAATGTTCTGGATACATTGATTTTAAAAGATCTTCAACAGGTTTTAATTTTTGTAATTTTATTTTTTTTATTTGATAATTTATAATACCTCTTTCCATATGTTTTATTCCCGAATTGTTTATTAAATATTTATTTGTAGTCTCAACAATTTCTTCCCATGACAATAAAATATTTTCAAAATTATGGTCTAGTCTAACTACTGGGAAAGGACATGAAAGTAATTTATTAATATCATATTTTATATTTTGAAAATTATGATCAACTACCATGGTGAATATATTGTTTTATTATTAACATCAGATCTTGTCGCTGTCAAAGATTGTTTTCTATTACCTTTACCAACATAAGATACATGAACCCAACCACTGTGAGGTCCTTCTTCTTTTTTATAAAACTCTAAAATCAGTTGGTCAAAGTCAAGATTATTTTTTATGTATGTTGCTAATGCTTCATTATCAACACCTGAAACTTGTATATCGGCCGCACAGCCTTGGCAATGTTGGCTGTTTATTGAACTTCCTATATTAATTGAGAGCTCTCCACTACGGAACCCTGACGATACAATCACTGGTGCATCATAATGATTACGAATGGGTTGTAAGATAGACTCACAAAGTTTTTTCAAATTTTCTATTTGACCAGCCGTTGGATTGTTCGGAATTCCCTTCCTGGCTGCGACCTGTGACGCTGTAAGTTCTGCTAAACTGAAATTGGTTGTTAATTTCATAATATATCCCTGAATGAATTAATTAGCGAGAGGGTTTTTTCCTGATGCTTTGAGTTCTTGAATATTAAGTTCGAGAACTTGAATAGTCTTTTCCAAAACTGCAATTTTGTTATTTTGTTTTTCAATTTTGACATTTTGTGAGGCAACTTCTTTTAATAAAGGGTTAAGGTCAAGTCCAGCAAGACTATTTATTTTTTCTTGCATTTCACCGTAAGTAATGAAGCCAGCACCTATAGCGCCCAAAACTCCAACCAAGGCTGCAATTCCTGCCAATTGATTTTTAAGTTTTTCCATTTTTCCTCATATTCTAAATTATAATCGTATTCTTGAAAAGAACCTGCATTTATTGGCAACTCAGGCATTCATCTGAACCTGAATCTAATTTTGCTAAAGCTTCTTGTTTACATTCATCACTACAAAAAGTCTTAATGTCATCTGGTTGTTTTTCAAAATCTTTTTTACACTCCTGACATTTTGCAATCATTTAAATACCTGTAAGTTTTGGATTAATTACGTTTTGTTTTGCACGAGGCCTGCTTTGCCTTTGTTTAAAAGTATAAGTTGTTTGAGCCATCTTTTTAGCTTCTTTATCTCTAAATTTAATTAAATGTATAAAATCTTTAAAATCCATTTTTTAAAACCTCTATTTCTTTTTGTAATTTTTCTTTTTCCATTTTAATTGTAAACAGTTCTTTCTCTTTTGTAAATATAGGATCGTTTTGTGTATAAGAAACAAGGGAAGAATCAGCATATAATACTCTATTATCTCTAATATCTGCTTGATTTTCATATATTTTTTTTTCTTGGTAAAAAGTCTTATTTACATATTCTGAAAGAGTATCGTTATCTACCATTGCTTTTAATTTTACAATATTTTTTAACCCTAAATTGGTTCCAATATCCTTGACTTTAGCATCAATTTTTTCCATAGTCTTTTCTAATGAAACAATTTTTTTGGATTCTGAATTGCTTTGTTGAGATACTTGTTGATTTTCTGATGAGTCCTTCTTTTGTTCGTTGTCTTCTTTGGACTCTTTTGTTTGTTGCGATGTTTCTTTTTCTTCTTTGTTTGTTTCTATTGACATCTCCTCTTCAACCATTGTAGATTGATCTGATGCAGAATCCTGATCTTCTAGTATTTCTGATTGGAGCTCTTTTAACTTCGGTTCTTCTTTGTTATCAAATGACTCTGTATCCTTAAATGTGTCCTCAAAAGTCATTTCTACTTTATCTTCTTGGAAGCTTTCTGTTTGCATGTCTAATGTCATGGGTTCTTCTTCAAATTTAAAATCATCTTCAAACTTAAAATCTTCTTCTACAAAAGTAAACTTATCAATATCTTTTAAATCATCTTTAATGTCGTTGTTTAAATCCAACAAAGCAGTTTGTGTTGCGTTATCTAATGGTGGTACATAGGTGTAATTTACTGTAAGACTTGGATCTTTAAGATCTGCACCATAGTGACCAGATGTTTGATTTGGTACACTAAAAGTATATTTTAAATTTACATCATAATCTTGTTGAGTATTTGAATTAATAATTAATGTATCAGTCATAGATCCAAAATTACAGCCATTCCATGTTGCACAAGTTCCAGATAGTGTTCTATTTTGTGTTATCGTTTGTCCATTATCATCAACAGTTTTTATGGTTTGAGTTACAGATTGTGTTTCATTATTCCAAAACCAAACATTAGCTGATCCTGTAATACTAAAACCTCCGTTCAAAGATTCTTTGTTAATACCTTCTGCGTTTAAAGAAACGGAATCAGATTCAACAGTGCCATTATGATGACCAGCAATTGTATTGCTACCATGATAAGAATTGCCAGTGTTAGTCCATTCAGTCGTAAAATCTTGAGATACAAGGTTACCAGTCGTGTCAGCATAACTTAAATTACTTACTAGACTTAGACTTACCAGCAGCTTTGTTAAATTCTTTAGCAAATTTTATCTCCTTTTTCATTTCAGCTTTTTCAATAATTTCTAAAGCTTTAGTATATTCTTTGTAATCAGGTCTTAATTTGCCATACTTCTTCCATTCTTTAGTCGCATCTTTTCCAATTTTACCTTTGTATGGACAAGGAGTTCCTGCATTTTCCATAGCTGCAAATACTCTAGCATCTTGGCAAAGAAGAGATACAGCAGCGACTGCCATACCATTTGCTTTTAATTCTCTTGCTAATTTAATTCTTTCACAGTTTAAATCTCTAACTGATTTTCCACCTGATATACCAAATGTAAATGTTTGAACACCCCCTGATACCCCAGTGCTACAAACATCTATTCCAGAACCATTAAATCCTGGTGCATATGCTGCAGGAGGAGCTGATTTTAAGTTAGAAGTAGAGTTATTAGTAGTATTACTATTACTACTAGAACCAGATTGATACGTTGTAGACGCACTATAACCGCCCTGTATCGAAGTATTTCCGCCAGATACATTATTTTGCGAGACATCGGCTAATCCTTCTGTTGCAAATAATAATAGAATTGATAATATAATTACAAGCCTCATGTATAATTTCCTTTTCCAAAATTTATTATACGTGAGGTGTTACTTCTTTTCTATACCATAGAACATATTATCTGTGTCTTCAGTAACCCAATCCGAATCTTCTACTGACCATTCGGTAGTTTGCACATGATAGTCTGGCCAATTTGTTTTAGTAGTAAAATTAGCAGCATGCCACAAAATACGATTATTAGGCTGAATAGCAAAATTCCCGTTATCAAGTTCGAGTACATGACCACACTTATGTTCTTGAGGGATTTCACTATGTTCTGTGTTGAGTATATTATTATCTGGATGGGCCCAATCAACAGTGAATAAATAAGATCCGTGATAAAATTTTTTATTTTTTCCAAGATATTTACCTTTAATTCCATTTAAAAAATCAAATTGATGGACACTAGGATAATAACTAAAACAATCCCACAATTCCAACTCGTGTAACGGCATATCGGGCACTTCGGCTCTTTGTAAATGTTTTTGGAAAAAAGCTGAGATAGGCAACCGATAGTAGACCGCACCGTTCGGGAGCATCGCATGAAATAAGATTGCACGTCCTGGTATGGAGGCAAGACCAAATATAACTGCGTCTTCACTTTCTCCATGATGTTTTTTAAAGTCATATAAATATTCCTTTCTAATCTGGCAATAAATTGTCGGAGTATTTGAATTTAAATATGCCATAATTTTTTGTGTACATTATAAATCTTCTTTACTATACAATCCACCTAATTCAGGTAGGTAAAGATAATTACATAAGTTTTTATTTTTGTAATGTGTTATAACAGATGCAGCCTGAAATCCATCGTTAACTAAGGGTTGTCCAGCTAAATTAAACGAAGTATTTAATAGTATTGGAACACCTGTTCTTTTGTAAAAGGCGTAAATAAGATTGTAATAATGAAAATTATGTTCTTTTTTTAATGTTTGTATTCTACATGTATTATCAACGTGTGTTATGCCAGGAATATTTTTTTTGTTTTTAACCTTAAATACGTAAGACATAAAAGGTGTTTCATCTTTTGATTTCAAATCAAACCACTTATTTCTATATTCATACAGGACAGTTCCTGCAGTAGGTCTAAACCATTCTCTTTCTTTTAGTAAATTTATTTTTTCTTTTGCATTATGGTCTCTTGGATCAAATAAAAATGATCTGTTACCTAAAGCTCTTTTTCCTAATTCATTTCTTCCTTGATAAATTGCAATTATATTTCCTTGTTCAATTAATTTAGCTACATCATCATAATTTATGTTTTTTGATTTTCTATTAACAAAAAAAGAATAATCGGGGCGATCTCCTAAATATAAAGTATTAATTTTTTTATTTACATGTTCTTTTTTATTTAATTCAAATAAAGCTGCTCCTACAGATAAACCACTATCGTCTGCGAAAGGATCTACATACAGGTTAGAACATACATCTAATATCTTTGAATTAACAACCGTATTTTGAAATACACCTCCAGATACACATAAATTTCTATTCTTATTTTTTATAATATTCTTCACATATTGTAGTATTACTTTTTCACTGCTTTTTTGAACTAAATTAGATATATATAAATTATCATCACTACGAAGTGAGTCATATAAGAGCAACGGACTAATTTTAAAATGATTGTTATATTCGATAAATAAATTATTGTCTTTTAAATTTGAGTAACAAGATAAACCCATAATAGATCCAGGTTCTTTGTAATTCATGATTTGTTTAAAAAATTGAAATGTATTTCCTATACTAAAAGTATTTATACCTAATTCTTTTTTATTGTAAATTTTGTCTTGAGTTGTTTGATAAAGCTTAAATATTTTTTTATATTTATTCTTTTTAAAATAATAACAACTAACAATTTCTTGTTTTTCCTCATTTCTTTTTCCAGTGCCATCTGCAACTAAAACATAACTTTGATCAAAACCTGACTTATAATAAGCAGAACATGCGTGAAAAAAATGATGTTTATGATAATTTTTTAAAACATTATATGTGATGTTATATTTTTTTAAAAAATATTTTAATAAGTTTGAGTCTTCTTTATAATTAGTTGTTGCATATATTATTTTTTCTATATGTTGATTTTTATATTTTTGAACAAGAACTTCTATGTTTTTGCTTCTTTTTATTCCATCTAATCTTTCTGCTTCTTGAACATATACTATTTCTTTATTTTTAATTTCACATACTGAGGCATTATGAGAGTTATGAAAAGCTACTATTGTGCTAACATTTCCATCTTCTTCTTGCTTGTCTGATTCTTGAATTCGGGTCATTTCTAGTTTTTGCACTAGATCTTTTTAACTGACCCAGCGATCTTGCGCAATAACTTTTTCTTCTTGCAGCTCTTTTTGGGCCTGGTTTATCCTCAGTAACTGCAGTTTTTAATTTTGATCCTGGATTTTTTCTTCTGTAAGCTTCGACACCTTTTTGTGTCATTCCAGCTCCAGATTCTGTAGAACGATAATATCCTTTACTTTTTTTTCTTGTAGGCATTCCGCCTTTTTTAAAAGTTTTCTTAAAACTTATTTTAAAATATTTATCAAAATCATTTTTACCTGCTTCAACCTCAAAGTCTCCTTTTCTTACTCCTGCACGAACTTCTTTACCACCAAATTCATTTTTACTTCTTTCAAGTTTAAAATTTTTAGTAGAATAACTTAAATTATAATCATCTTTTGATTTGGCAGCTCCTCGAACTAAACTTTTACCAGTATCTTTAGCTATAAAACCAAAAGGTTTATTGTCTGTAGTATCAAAATCGTAACCAAATCGTACACCTGGTTTTTTTGGAGCAGGCGTGCCGTTTTTGTTTAATTGAACGGCTTTGCCTGTTCCTCGAGTTTGTATTCCGTAATTAGCCATCGAAATATGCTGTAACTGCACTACATTCAGTTTCTGCAAATGTTACATATGCACCGTTTTTAAAAAGTACACCATCTTGCGGAATGTTAATTGTAGTATTGTCATTGGCAGTATCTGTAGTTCTTACAGTAATACCTGTTGTTCCTGCTGTACTTGCATCTTTAACTTCAACGTTACCTGCAGTTCCACCTGAGCTTACTTGCATTTGTCTAACTCTTGTTCTTCCTGCGAAAATTCCACCAGCAACATCACCTGTCATTCCTAATGATACGTTAGCTGCAGGTTGTGCACTAACAGTTGCAGAAGTAATCGTTTGAAAAAATGTTGTAGTTCCAGCAGTTGTACTTGCAGTACCAGGTAAACTAATTACCTCAGTTGCTGCATCTCCGTTAACATCAGTTCCAACAATAGTTACTGTTTTGTCTCCATCACCAGTTCCTGAAGTTGTTGCAGTTATTTTTCTTCCAGTATTTGTACCAAAAGATGAGTTAGCTAAAGTGAAAGTAGTGGCAGGTGTATCTGCTGCTGCAACATAAGTTGCTGAAGCTGCATTAGTATCTTCGAAAAATCTCGATTTTACATCACCTTGAAATCCCATTTTTTTCTCCTTAGTTTGTGGCTCCCGAAGGAGCCACTAATTTATTATTACGAAGTAGCTACTGCGACTCTCGTATCCATTCTTAACCAGTTAGTACCATCTGAAAATGCGTATACTGCATTTCCTGTAGCACCATTTGATGTGTAAACCATAACACCTTCGTTAGCAGTTGCTAATAAAGTTTCGCCAGCTCTTGTTCCTGTAGCGATTGTTAAAGTTGTGTCATTTGATACTGACCATGCAACTGATCCACCTTGTTGAGTGTCAGAAGCATTTACGTTAGCACCACCAATAAAACCATTTAATGATGTTACTGGACCTGTAAAAGTAGTGTTAGCCATGTTTAATCTCCTAGTTGTTTTAATGTAGTCTCTAGGCCGTCCGCTGAATTCGGTCTACATTAAAAAATTATATTCAGTATTAGTATTATACACAAAAAAAGGGCGGCCATAAAGACCGCCCTTCAAGATTTAGTAACCGATTAACGATTAACTAGTTGGTAAGTTTCCGTTACCAAAAATACATCTTGGATCTGAGAATCCGAAAGAGTATCTTTCTCTAGCTTTAAATCTAACGTTACCAGTGTCGAAATCACCTTCTAAAGCAGTCTTAATTGGGCTTCTTTCGAAGTGTTTAAGACCATTAGGCACATCCGTTAACAAGAAGAATGAATCAGTGTCAGTTAAAAAGTTGTTCACTCTGTAACCTTCAGGAACCATTCCCATGTTATTGATAGCGTTGATGTCATTGTCAGCAGTACCTGTTCTAAGAGTTGATTTCATCAATCTTTCAGCAGTGAATTGTAATTCTTTTG
>Ga0222719_10001668_pt1 | contig 21184 bp, 36 predicted proteins | sample C33_34DmetaG_FD_165039 | JGI IMG/M metagenome (GOLD analysis project Ga0222719, IMG submission 165039) | Estuarine water microbial communities from San Francisco Bay, California, United States - C33_34D | ecosystem: Environmental > Aquatic > Marine > Unclassified | place: USA: California... | reverse complement strand
TTGATAATACCATTATGCCATAAGTAATCACCTCTGTCATTAGCAGGATGAATAGATGTTACATCTTTACTATCTGTAGTAGGTGCTTGAACATGACCAATATAATAATAATTAGGCTCTAGTTCTTTTTCCGGCATTGTACCAAAATCTTTTTCTACTACATCCATTCTCTTTCCGTCATAATAAGAGATAGAGTAGCTATAAGAACCTCTATAACTATTTACTCTCATTAATTCATAAAACTTATTCTGATCATAAGAACCAAAAATTGCACACATTAGATAAAAATCTCCCCACCTCTATGGCTATATACTCCTACCATACAATCTCTATTACCAGCTACAGCATAAACCATAGCTCCATAATGAGAATATTCTTTATATGTTGTTTCAGCATCTTCCATAGCTAGTTGTAAAGTTGCAAACTCTTTTTTATAACAATGCTGTCTTCTATTACCACGTTTTTGAAAAACAGTAAAATGTTCTGCTTTATCTAATATTAACGCATCTTGATCTGTAAAGTTAGGATATAAAGCCATTTATTGTCTCCAAGGAATATCAATCGCATACTCAATAGGGTCTTTCATACCTTTATTCATAAAGGCTTGAATGCGCTCTGAGCAAGAAGGACATTTACCACAAGCAATTCCATGTACATGGGGTGAACCTTTAACCCATTCTACTCTGTGCTCTGGATCATAACACGTAAGAGTATGTTTTAGCAGCTCAGTTTCACCTAACTCTTCTAACAAATTAATTTCTTCTGTCTTAGATAGATCAGAGAAAGGAGCAATAAGAGTAAGAGGCCAAGATCTATTCTGATCATAGATGCTATTCAAACCGTCTACAAACTTCTGAGTAGTATCCCAATAGCTATATTCATCATGAACTTGCAAACCACAAACAATATGAGAAGCAGCATTAGCTTCAGCAAAAGCAGCTGTAAGAGAGAACATAATCATATTACGAAAAGGTACGTATGTAGGTGGTTGAGGGTTACCTAGAATATCTTTAATAGTAGGCATCGCTACATCTGTACCTGCAATATTAGCAGATACATTTTTAACAATATCTCCTAGAATAGATAAATCTAAAACTTTTCTAGTTACTCCTAACTCATCACATAGCCGCTGAGCATATTCTAATTCTACTTTTTGCTTTTGACCATAATCATATCCAAGAGAGATAACATTATCTGCACCATAATGATGAGCGCACATAATAACAGCAGTAGCACTATCCATTCCACCACTATGAGTCACAATGACTTTTTTATCAGTATGAGGTAAACGATTAATAATCTCTTGTAGTTTATCCACTTGCGTTATCCTTCTCTTCATATAAGCTTCATGCGATTCATACATTACTGCCTCGCTGTCTTCATAGGAGGCTCTTCTACCTTTTGAAGATCTTCAAACCCAGCTCTAATAATAGCTAGATTACTAGTACCTCTAACAGGGTTAATATCGATACCACCTCTACGAGTATATAGACACGCGACAGCGATATCACATTTAGGCATAAGCACTTTTAGTCTTTTAATCACACATTCACAAATCTCTTCATGAAAGTGATTCTCTCTACGCATACTAACAATATACTGTAGCATCGATTCAGGAGTAGGTTTCTGATCTCCTTCGATATAGATATAGATATCACCCCAGTCAGGTTGATTAGTAACACGACAGTTAGAACGAAGAGCATTTGTAGTATATGTAATTTTACTACGTTTATCAAGATTCACAATATCTAAGATATCTGGATCTTCATTATATCTATCAAAAGATAGTTCAGATACATCAACCAGATCTTCTAGCTTATTATAGACAGCACTGATAGGATCACCTAATGCGCTATTATGAAAATAAGCTTTTACCTGACCACCGATAACCTCAGTTAAGTCTCGCTCCATCATATCAAGAGCTCTTTGCGTAGCTTCTTTAACTGTCTTACCCATAACAGCCATGTTATAAGAGTTTAGATACAGCTTAATAGACTTCGACTCTACAATATTAGGTGTATCACACTCATAAACATACTTAACAACACCTGATACTGGATAACCGCTGCCTAATAGAAACGATACTTCAAACGCATGCCAGGTATCAGTACCTACGAAATCTTTATCTGTAATTTCATATGCTTCTCTATTCAAGTAACGAGGAATACCTACCAATAAGCTGCTATCAACAGCATCAGGTGTCTCATAACGTGTCATCGTAGCTCCATCAGAAGTACGACCTAAATGCTGACTAGCAATATCTTCAATTTTATTCATCTGCAATTCCTCTATCCTTTTCTAGTTTCTCAATAGCAAAATTAATAAATGTCGCAGCTTTATATAACTCCTGCAACACATCATCCTTCTTACCTAGACGCCAAAGATACTTAAACGCCTGATAACGATTATAATCTGTAAAGACATCATTCTGATGATCTTCTGTTAAAGCCTCAATAACTTTAATACATTCAAACTCTACCATGCGTTCTGCACGATAGTGATTAGGTCTAATACTTTTCAAAGAATTGCTCCCATGCTTCTAAAGATGTTTCTCTAAGTTTATTATAGTAATTTCCGCTAGTATTTTTAACAGCAATATTAGAAACTATATCACCAGCGTCTACTTCTGGTATAACTTTATGTACAACTGACCCTATAAGATTCATATATGGTTTAATTCTCTCTTGAGGATCTTTACCTCTTAACTCAGGGTATACGTTAATGAGTCCAGGATGACCGTTATAGATATTTTTACATTCCTTACATACTTCTTCTGGAATGATTCTCAGATAGCCATGAAGAGTAATAAGATCATCTTTATGATTATCTATAAGATATTTCATAAGTGTATTATGATCTGCTATGTACGGATTTAAATCACCTGTGTACTTCTTATTATTAGTTAATACCATACTAGGAACTCTGTCAAGAATACCTGACAGAGTTTTAATTTCAGAGCCTGTTTGAGAAAACAAAGCTACCCATTTCATCGACAATAACTCCTGAATGTCTTAATATTATACTCAATTGCAGCCCAATGTTTATTAACATCATCATTCATCATAGTATAAAGTTTAACTGATTCTTTATCACTTAATCCATCAGCTGAATACCATATATCTTTAATACCATGTATGACTGGATTTGAAGTATCTAAACTATCAATCCATTCATAATCTGTATAGCCTTTAAACTCTTGTGGAAGCCCGCAACCAAGTAAGTGATGAGGTTTATTTGTATTAATAATACCTTCTTCTAACATCCTACCTAGAGTATCTTGACGACCAACAACCATTTTATGGTATTGATTACCATCCCATGGATAGTCTTGGAAGAAAGGATGATTAAAAGATAAAGCAAGCTTATCTACTCTTTCATCATTCTTGAAATAGTTGTAGCATGATACCAACTCTTCATAAGTACTACCTTGTGATACAGCAATAATTTTACCAGGAAGGTCAGGGTATTGTTTCATAAAAGACTCGAAAGAATCTACAGTTTTATCACGGTCATCTAAAACATCTGGAACAATATAATAAGTAGGATTCATCTCTTTAACCCAATAAGCAAACCTTTCTGGGTTCCAAGATGTACCAAGCTCAAAGATAGAGTTATCTAAAATAGTTTCTCTACCTTTAGAAACACTCTCATGAGCCTTAGCAAGATACTGTTCATTCTCTTCAAAGAGATGAACTAGAAAATAATCATAGTCAGTTAATTCCTGCACCTTATCAAAGATACTAAGCGGTGCTTCATGCGCTATCTTCATGTAACTTTAAAACCTCTCTATTTTTTAGATGCTGTTCTTCAATATCATCTTTACTCTGTCCATAATAAGGAACAGCGTGATGTTTTTCGATAAGATATTCATTTACTGACTTATCTGCATAATTAGTAATGCGCCACAACTCACCCATAATGCGTCCAAATTTACCTTTAGCGTCATATGTTTTAGTTTTAAGAATCATACCAGCTTTATCATCACAGAATTTCTTAACGAAATCTTTAGCAGCTAAGCCATAAATTTTTTCTACTTTATCTCTTGTGCGAGATTCTGGAGTATCAACTCCATAGAGTCGAACGCGTTCGTTAGTAAGCCATACTCCAAATCCAAGATCAATATCAACATCAACAGTATCACCATCGACAACTCTCTTTATTTTTACTCTATATTCAAACATAAAAAAACTCCTAAAAAGAATAAGAAGAGTGCCCACGGGCACTCTTTATATTTTTATCCAATAGAACTAACGTTCATTTTTCTTTTAAGGTGTGATAGAAGCACACCGTAGATTGGTAAGAATAAAACCAGTGAAGTTGCAATCTTAAAGAATACATCTACAGTAGCAATTTCTAACCAATTAGCAGCCATAAACTCGTTAGTAGGATGATTACTAAACGCAGCGTAGAAGAATAGATATGTGTCTACAATGTTAGCGACAACAGTAGAAATAGCAGGAGCAATCCACCATGTATCATATTTTTCTCTAATACGCTGAAAGACAGAGACATCAAATAACTGTCCAATCAAATAAGCTAATGCACTTGCAAAACCAATACGCCAATCAGCTAACATTGCGCTAATAACAATAGCAGGAGGAAACGCTAATGCTACAACAGAACGAGCTTGATACTTATTAGTAAGACGTACAGTCAAATCAGTAGCAATAACTACAAGTGGGAAAACAAACATTGCCCACGTAAAGTGATAACCAAAAATAGTACCACTAAACTGCACGATATAATTCGATGCAGCGATAATAACAAGATGTAAAGCAACAAGCTTATAAAGCAAAGCACTATCAACATCTTCGAGATTAAACCATTCTTTCAACATAATATTCTCCTTATCTTGGTGCAAATTCTTGTTGAAGTTTAATATGATCGAAGAACTCTTTCTTCGTAGTCATTTTATCGTCTAAAAAATGTCCCTTAAGGACAGCAGTTTGAGTAAGAGAGCTATGCGCTCCAATACCTCTATTCTCACAACAACCATGAGTTGCTTGAATGTATACAGCTACATTATCAGTGCCAGTAGCTTTTTGAATCTCTTTAGCAATATCATTACACAACTCTTCTTGTAACGTACCTCTACGAGCACACCACTGAGCAATTCTCGTATATTTAGAGAGACCAATAACTTTATCTCCTGGAATAATACCAATATAAGCTACACCTCTAACAGGCTGATGATGATGCGAGCACATCGACTTAAGTTCTGAACGAACAACCAACATACCTTTATAAGCATCATCACCATCATTAGGAAAAGCAGTAGCATTAGGCATATTCTCATAACGACCAGCCATAATCTCATTATAGTACATCTTAGCTAGCCGTCGAGCAGTTCCCATAGAGTTAGGATCATTCTCTCTATCGATAAGCAATGCATCAAGAACGTTCTCAAAAGCAATAGTAGCTTCTTCAATAAGAGCTTCTTTAGTAGTATCGCTCATATATTCAGAGATATTATCCCCTGCCCAAAAACGTTTACCGTCTGAGGACATTTTTTCCATAATTCTATCAGATACTCTTACACTCATTAACTATTAATTCCTTCAATAATAATTTTCATCTCGTCCATCTCTTGTTGCTTATGCTTATCGACGCTTTCTTCTAGATCTTTATAAGCGTTAGTAGCTTTAAGTTTGTCGAAGAGCATCTTTTCTTTACGTAGACGATTAAGTAGAATCTTATTCGCTTCTGCATCAGAATAGGCTAGCAAAACAAAAGCTCTGAACTGAGGTCCATCTTGTACTATTTTAGATTGTTGTACAGCATAGCCAGCTACATCTACATCTGCGATTAGATTCGTTGTTACACGCTCAATATCTTGAGACACTTCAGCGTCTAAATCAGTTGAACCGATTTTAGCGATAAAGCTTTTAGTCTTCGAAGATAAGCGACCGTTAATTCGATCTGCTAGAGTAGTCTTTGCATTAAGCACTGCAATATCCATAGCTAACTGAAGATCTGGTGTTACAGCTGTACCTGATGAATAGATAGTATTTTCATCTTTCGGGTAGTTAAGATACCAGTCAGGGATAAGATTAACTTGTGTTTCAACCTTCAAAGTTTTATACTTAATAGGATCTGTGATCGCCATATTAGTTGAAGGGCTAGATGAACAAGCTCCAAGTACCAGAGCACAAGACGCTAGTAGAACGATATTTTTCATAATTTACTCCTAGTTGCTAAAAAATAGACTCAATAAAGATAATCCGTTCATAATATCTTTATCAGACACTGGCGGATATACTCTTCCATTATAACCATACATCACATTAGGTTCTGCATTAGTTAACTTTGTTTCTGCTACAATAATAGTAGGAGGAGGCGGAGGTGTTTTACACACGTATTTTTGTGTTGAATTTACGATGCTTCCATTATCGTTATAATTAACTACTGTTGTTAATGTACAATCTTGACCAAAAGCAAAACCAGCCAAGAAAGAACTCATCCAAATAGTACTTAACCATGTAATAATGTATAGCAGCTGTTGTCTGTTCTTGAAAAACATTTCTTATAGAACTCCGCAGTAACCTCTACTGTATGCATACAACCACTAAGGGTTATACAAGACATTATCATTATAACAATTTTCATTATTAGGTTCCGATAGCGTTACCAAAAAGATAAACATGAGCTCTAGCTGATACATTATATCCTCTCTTAAGAGCTTCCCATGCTACGTTTTTAGCAATTTCATCTTGACCTTCAAGAGTTGCGCCAACAGGCATAATATATACTGGCCAATCAATACCTACTTTGCGGTATTCATTAATAACATTTTCCAACTCTTGCCATTGTTTTTTTTCTAGCCCCATGACAAATTTTAACTGTCCATTATCTGATACTTCCATATATTCTTTTACTACATCAGGTTTAATAGCTTTTTCTGGTTTTTCACCCGCTACTGTCCATAATTTAGGTGAAACAGACCAGAACAACTGCCAGTCTCTATCTTCTGCCATAAAATCTTTTAATTCTTTAATTAGCTTTTTTGTACCATTAGTTTCAAATGTTACACCGCCTGGTTCGTTTTTAGAGTTTTTAAAAATTTTAAGAATTTCAGTAGAGCATTTTTGTGATGATGGCATTAAAGGTTCACCACCTGTAAAACACATATGAGCTCTTTGACCACTTCTTGGATGTAAAAACTGCCCGCTTAAATTTAATTCATTTGAATTGTAATACATGATAGTTTGTACTAGCTCTTCAGGGGTTCTGTGACCCATTAAATGTTTATATTTTTTAGCCCAGGTATAAGAACTATCACATCCCTTATCCCATACAGGTAGTTCTTCTACTTTGCTAACCGTAGAAACGTCAAAATCTTCATAAGGCAACTCATATGTTTCAGGGTTTGTAGGGTCTATTTGACCAAAACCGTTACATTGTAAGTTACATAAAAAATAGCGTAACCAAAGTGTATGTTGACCTGTATACGCTCCTTCACCTTGAATAGATGAAAAAACTTCTGAATAGTAATATTTTGCTTCACTCATAATTCTTCAATAACTCCTAATATTTCTGCTGCGATAAACAGTGAACCTGCTACAGCATAATTACCATAAAAAAGATAAACACCTGCAACAATTCTAACTATACTTTTAATTATACTAATATAAAAATGTTTTTTACTTGGATCTATTGGTTCCACTTTTATCTCCTATAATTGGGATAGATTTTTCTACTTGCTCTTTAATATCCACAACAGTCTCTGATGTGATTATATTAATAATTAACTTTGTAAGATCTACATCTTTTTGTAGAGTCATAATTTTTTCAGTAAGCTCTTGTAGCTGCTCGCGGTAAAAATCTAACTCTTTTTCTTTACGAAGCTTATGTTCTATAAGCTCACCTAATCGGATTATATTATTTTCTGACGATTGCACTGTTTGCGCCATGCTCTTTTACTTCTACAGATTCAACCCAACAACGATTGTTAGTTTGTTCTTTAATAAGTTTATTAGAATATTCGAAAGCGTGTTGAGCAAACTTCTCACAACCTACTCCATTCATAACTCTAATGTCAGCTAAATTCCAATGATATAATTGTCTGAGCATATCAATCATAGGATCAGAAGAGTCAACAGCTACAGTGTGATCAAATTGTTCTTCAAGCCAATCTTTAAGATCTTTAAGACCTCCAAAATCTACCACCCAATTTTTATCGTCCAATTCATTACATCCAAATACAAAGGTGAATGCAAGAGCGTATCCATGTAACAAAGAGCAGTGTGAATGTGATGCGTTAGGTTGTCTGAATGCACAGCTTAAACCCCTTTCATGTCCATAAGTTTTAGTAGAGAAATATTTCATGCAGCTTCCAATTCAATAACATATTGCGGTGCACCTGTATACCAATCAGGTACATTTCCTGTTTTCCATTTAGCAAATGTAAACTTATCCATATTATAATAATTATGATATGCTTTTACAGGATCTTTATCTTTATATTTTTCAGGCATAGCTTGAACAAACGCTGTACGTTTATCCTTTGCAAATTTTAAATTAGGAATTTGACCTTCATAGATCATTAGTAGACCTTCTAAGGAATGTACTTTATTATAACGTCTAGAATACTCAACACATAACCCACGCATATGATTTACAAGCCATTTATAGTTACCTAACGATTCCATAGCCCATAATGTACATGGATGCTTAATATGAGCAGGCGGGTAACCTGATGTATTAAATTGCTCTGAAGGCTTAATACCATACTTAGTAGTACTATTACTATCTAATACAGCTGATAGCATTTGACTGCACTCAACAATCATTTTAACTACATGTTTGTCACATTGCATTTGCGCAGCGATTTTTGGATCGCGATCAAGGATAAAAATATTCAAGGTGTTCCTCCGGTTGTATAAAATTCCATTCGATCTTTCAAATATTTACGAATACGTCTAAGCTCAGATAGTTCTTCGCCTTCAATGTTATTCATTTTCATTATAGAAATTTTTGTATTAATGTTAATAATTTCATCAAAAAGAGCTCGAGCTTGTGACATAGCTGTACTACTCATTCCATTATCCAAATTAAGGGTTATTTGATCTTCATCATACATTCCACTCTACCTTTTCTTCTATAGCATAGCGAGCACCATGGATGTAATCTTTATCTTCATCTTGCATTACACTCCAAAACTTTGTAATAGTCTGAATATGTGATTCCACAATATCTGGTCTATCCATATGAACATTGTCTTCCATCATATCTTGAAGAGTATCCATACGTTCTTTAATTTTAACCTGAATAGGATTAGACAAATCATAATCTGTCATTAATTTCTCCTCATTGTAGCATAATCTTTAGCGTCTTGGTCTTTATTAACAGGAACTAAATTAGACTTATGCATAGTAGCAACACCTACAATGAAGTCACCAGTGTAAGTATTAGATTGTCGAACAGCTGTGCTGCCTTTGACAATATTCGATGTTTGAACAGTACGTTCACCTTGATGGGATTTATAATCTGGCATAGAACCTACACCTAGACGTTTACCTTTAGCGTTATGAGGTAATACAGCTTTAATCTGATCAGGATGAACACCTCTATCTCGTAACCATTTATCGTGCTCTGCTTTAACACGTTGTTGCTTAATCGTTAAAGACTTTCGCTTTGATCTCATCTAACATCTCCTCTTGAAGTCTGTAAGCTTCTTGCTCATAAGGTAAACGGATATATTCTTCAAAATTATTATAAGGTTTATCCGTAATTTGTTTACGAATATACTGACGAACATGAACCATTTCATGAATAAGAAGAGTTACAATATCGTCAGTAGGACCTTTCAACGCTGATTCGCTAATAGCTAAGAAAAAAGTATCTTCAGCTTCCTGATGTATCATAGCTTCAGCAGCACCCATATCCTCATCTAAAGCAATATGGCAATCGATAAACACAGGATTACGACGCCTAGGCATAAGTGCCGCCAAGGATTGCTCGATGACATCTCTGATAAGTATACCTTGTTCTTCATTTTTTACTCCTACAATATCTAAACATACAATCATTTTTTAATTTCTTTCCTATAAGATCTTACTGCACCTGGAATCATAGTAGGATATTTACCTAAAAACGTTCCAGCTTTAAGATCGTGTTTCGTAATATACGATTTATGACGATGATCTACGTCATCCCAATTTTCCAATAGCCATTTACCTAACCCATCAAACTCTGCATCAGAGATTAAAGGATCGTCCTCTTTATAATAAGCATAAGAGCACATAAGGTATTTGGCTATTGGATTTTTCATTAGTGTCTCATATGATCCTGATCAGTGAATTGAGAAACTTGATCAGGATCTGCTTTGTGCGAGAAAACAACAGTATCGTTATCTCTATCAACATCACCGTACATACGATGATCATGAGTCAGATGGACGAAGTCAGGCTTACCCCAAACCCTAACCGCAGCCAGGTAATCATTATCATTTCGAAAACCAACAAAGTGTAGCATTACAAAACTCCTCTTAATAAACCCCTAATTCAAAACTACTTACTAGATACGCCCGAGCTAGTATCTCCGATCTCTGCAGAGATCGAAACTAACATCCCCGAAGAGATAGTGCTTTTAGCTGATCAACGCCTCTACACGGACGTATCTAGTAAGTAGTTTTTACACCTAAGTGAAGGTAGACCGGCACCTGTATTGTTATAGGTATTATGCAGCTTCCTTTTCACCTAAACGTTCAAAACCAACACCTTTAACTACATACAAACGATTCTCTTCGTCTTCAATAACATCACCTACACTAATTGAATGCATACGATCTAAACGAGTAATCTTATCTTCTGGACCGATGTTACCAATCTCAAATACTTCGTTAAGATCATCTGCAATAATCTCGCACACTTTACTATAATGAGCAAGAAAGAGGGATGAAGGAACGTTACCGTAAAACGAAACCTGAAAGTATTCATCAGATTTATGCTCAGCTAAGTATTTACGATGTGATGGAATCATTTGGTAAATTGAAAACTTCATAATATTCTCCTCATTTCTCATTCTATACATATATTATATACACTTTTTTACCAAAAATCAACTAAAAAAGGGCCCAGAAAACTCAATGTTTTCAAGGCCCTAGTATTTTTTTAATTTTATTGTCGTTATTATTGTGAGTCTTTAAAGTCTTGTTTTGTTGGAGCACCTTTTGAACCTGGTGTTCTCATTTTTTCACCTGATCCGTCTTTGATACGTTTTCGCTTAGCGTGGATATTATCCCAAAGACCTCTTTCACCTTCGCTTACAGGTTTTTTCTTGAATGTATCCATTCCATCGCCTTTTACCTTACGAGGACCTAAGCGTTCTTTTTCAGCATCTTGAGTAGCAATGCGCTTCATTGCACCTTCTTTTTGTAAAGCTTTAGTAGCTCTATCAATACCTTGAAGTCTATTATTTCTTTTTCTATCAGCAGCACGAATAGCTTCACGGTCATTATTAGCCACACCTCTTTCAGCTTGAGCACCTTGGTGTCCAATATCTCTTGCCGCCACTCTTACATATGAAGCTTTTGCTCTCTTAGAAATTTCATCTACTTGTTCTACACTTTCCATAGATTTGACTTTCTTTTGAGTCTTAAATCTACTTGTATCTGCTGAACTAAGACGACCTGATACACCGCTTTCTAAGTCTGAACTACCATGAGCACCTTGAGCTTTAGCTGGAGGTGCTTTAGTAATCTTACCACCTTTTTTGAGGTATGCATCAATAGCTGCTTGATCTTCAGATACCTTAGCGCGAAGCTCTTTTTTCTTTTCTGCAGGAGTAATTCTCTCTACAGAAATAACAGCTTTAGGGTCTTTAAACTTTTTGCGAAGAGATGCTTTAATCTCACCAGCAGAGCCATCAATATACATAGTAGGAAGGCCATCTACTTCTACTTTAAATGTACCTTCTTCTAAAGCTTCTTCTTTAACAGGACCATGACTGCGAACTTTTTTCATATCAGATGCGGTAATCTTTTTGTCTTTATTATGATCTAACTTATCTTGATCACCATGAAGCTCTTCTGGAATTTCTGTAGCTGGAACTTCTACTTTAGGTGTTTTAGAAGCAGGTTTCTTTTTTGTATCTGTAGCTGCTTCTTGAAGCTGCTCTTCTTCTTCAACATTAATCTCTACTTCAACATCATCTGCTTTGACAGCTGTAAATTTCTGTCTAACAGAAGAAGTGTCAGGATCAAAAGTTGTTTTTTTAATATAATCTGCGTAAAATTCAGTACTCATCGTTGCCAGCCTTTATATATTATTAAGGTCTATTTAACCTAGTTAAAGCGTCATGTGCTCTACCAGCTTGTTTATCAGCGTCGTCGCGGCGTTTGTCTGCCATGCTTGCTGATTTGTGATCACCTCTTGATTTAGCACTACTAGAATAATCTTTTAAACTATCACTTTTTTTATAATTATCTCTACGAGACTTTGCCAATTTTCTTTTCATCATAAATTTGCCAACAGGGCTAAATGGACCCTCTGCTAATTTAATTAAATCGTTATCTGACATGTCTAATAAAATATTATCTAGTTCGTTTAGATCGCCTTCACCAATATAATTTTTCATTTGCTTACTAATATATGTAGCATAATACTCTTGTAAGCCCATTGTAAACTCCTTATTTTCTACATAGTGACCTTTATTTGTTGCATGGTTAAAACGCTTATGCTTTGGAATGTCATCTGCATGAGTTTCTCCAGCTCTATAAGGATGATGGTCACTATTACTCTGCTTAGCCACCTTTACAGCGGCTTGAGCTTGATGACTATGCAAGCTATCACCTTTTTTAATTTCACCAGTAGCTGTGTTAACTGTGTGAACTCGAGTTCCTCTATTAGTTGAAGGATGTAACGAAGTGTGTTGTTTACCATCATCAGCCTTATGATGTTGATAATGTAAACCATTATTATCAGACTTAGCAGCTGAATCGTGAGATTTAAAGGTCTTTGTCTTCCTATTAATCTCTTTACTATAACCTCCACCTTTTTGGCGATAACCTTTTGTTGGGTGGTTAATTACATGAATAGTACCCAAATCTTGTGCCGCTTCTTCTACTGAAGAAATTTCTAGAATTGTATCTTCTAATGATTTATAGCTCATCGTTGCCATCCTTTAATGTATTCCTGTGAAAAGTTAAAATGTGAGAAATTTAATCTATCAACAAATTTAACTGCTTCACCTTTTTCTGTGTTAATTGCTACATAACCTTCTGGCTCTGTAACTTTAAATCCATCTTTAGTAAGGACAAATGCCTTTTGATTATTTATCATATTAAGTTTGTTAATAGCCATCATCTTAGCCTTGGTAATTTCATCTACATATTGAAAGGATTTTACTAATGTTGACATATTTTTATTAAGATCGTCTATTAACTGTTTAAGAGCTGCTCTCTTAGTTTGAATAGCTGCTTCTGATTTTACTTTAGAAACAACTTTATCTTCCCAATATTGTTTAAGGTATACAATATAATCTTTAGCAGCTGTACGAGGGTTAGGAAGATGTCCTGCTCTAATTTTACTATTAATAAATGTCTTTACTCCAGCACCTTGATTAGCTTTTGGAATACTATCCATTATCTTTACAATTTTATCAAAACCACCGATTAATCTTTCAGCTTTGTTAATATATGAATTAAAAGCTCTTAACTCTGTATCATCAAAACCTATATCAGCTCCTTTGAAATACGCGTCATCCATAAACACATTTCTTGTCGTCTTAAGTTTAGATATATCAACACCAAAAGAAGCAGAGTAGTTAGCCAAACTACCTTTACCGCTATATGAAGTATGCCATATGATACCCATGTTAGCGTTCCTAATACGCTTAGCAACGTCAGACTTAGCAGGCCAAGCGTATACAATAGTATTAGGATGGACTGTAAGGTATCGTTCTCCATCAATTGTTTCATACTTTTGATCTCCTGAAGTAAAAAGCATATCGCCTTGTAAAACTACATCTTTCGGAATACCTACACCAGCGAGTTCTTTCAACGCAACTTGTAATTTCTGTGCTTTACCACCTGACTCATTATCGCTAATATCTTTTGATGTCTTATAGATTTTAGGATTCTTAGCAAATACAGATTTAGTACCAACAAAAAACTCTCCATCTTCTGGGTCGTAACCCGCGAATAAAGCAGGAGCTCCATCCCATTTTACAGTCATACTAGCATGATTAGTACCTACTGTGTTTGAAAAGTCTCTTAAGAATTCAATAGCAGCTTTAGCGCCTGCGTCTCCTCTCTCAAACAGATCTTCATCTGCATGAGTCATATGTAGATTTTGCTTTGAATCAGCAGCTTCTTTTAGGAATTCACTAAAGTTTAACATATTTTATTTATGTTCTATCTGATCTTTTTACAGGGTTCTCAATTCTATAATTGACTACGTCCCAGTTAATAATACTCATATGAGATTTAATATACTGGGTTCTATCATCGCCATGTGATATAATATAAGCATGTTCCCAACAATCAATAACCAGAGCAATATTATCAACAATCCTGTTGTTAGGAATTAGATTAATATAACCACTAGTGTTCATGAACACCCAACCATTACCTTGAATAGATCTAGCTTTTTCTAATATTGTTTGTACGAATCTCTCATACGAACCATATCTCAACTCTATAACTCTTAAGGCATTACCAAAAGGAATATTATTTTGACGAACTTCTCTTAGTCCTTCAAAATACAAACCGTGTAAAAATGCACCAGCTTTATCAAAAGCAAAATCACCTACACCTTCATTAAAGTTATCAACATGTTTCTTGTAGATAAAATTATAGTGTAGATCAAAGGTATGTTCATTCATAACCGGTTTCAACTTTGCAATATCAAAGGAAACCGGAACAGTTTCTAACATTCTCATTCAGCTAGCTCTTTTGCCTTTTTGATTAATTCCTTAGCTTCATTATACAAGCTTTTAGCAGTCTCTTTTTTTGATTCAGCTAATTCTAGATACTCTTCAGCTAATTCTCTAGGGGTCTTTTCCTTTACAGGTTCTTTATTATTCTTTACTATATTTAATACCGGAAAAGCTGTACTCACAACATTTATTGAGATATTAAATTTTTCCTCTAATTTCTTATCCTTAGCTAAGCAAATAATCTCTGCTTCACCTGGATCAATAGCTTCAAGCATTTCAATAAACATACGTTCGATCTGTAACGGACGCATTTTAACTGATTGAGCTGATCTGACAAGTACTGGAAAAATACGAATATACTCCCACAAAGACGCGTGATTCGGACCGTCTGGTGATTCATTTCTATTATACGGTGGAATACCTTCTGGAACCATAGATACAATAGTGTCACAATAATTCATCTTCAACACGCGATGAAGAGGGGTATGATCATAGAATTTTTTCTTAAGTGTTTCGATTTTTAATTGATCGCTTTTAAGATTGCTAATCTCCGATAGAATCTCGAAGACTTGCATGTCCCGCGCTTTGATATTGCTCATAATTTAATCCTTTTCTTACCATTTTCATAATATTTTCTGCATCTCTTTGCAGAGTTCTTGGCAAGCCTTGCTTAAAGCTTGCTAAATCGCCATCCGCTGCGATAGCTCTCATTTTAGAAGCTGACATACCTGAAACGTCATCAGCATCTGGGTCACGCTCACCAGCCGATACTACATTAATAGTATCGAACGAATAATCTTTACCGTTATACTTGTTAACTAGATCTTTAAAATCTGATACTCTATCTGAACCCACTACTAGTACAACCTCATCGTATTTCTTTTCTAGTTCTTGTAGCACTTTAATTATAGTGTTAGCTCTAGACATTTTAACAATATTACCAAAAGCTTTCTTAGCTAGCTTAATTTTATCACTATATTCTATAGGATCTTTAGGTAATTTATGTGTATGAGAAAGATAGATGAGAGGGTCGCCTTTATGCATTCTAGCAACCGCTCTCACTTTATTGACCAGTTTTTCATGTCCTGAGGTAGGGGGGTTCATCCTACCAAATGTAAAAACTGCTTTTGACATATTATGTCAAGTCTGATGTTGTTGCTTCTTCTGTCGAATCATCAAGAGCTGTGATTTCAACAGTAGTCAAGAAGTCTTGGGTAGCAAAGTCAACAGTTGAAGCTGCTTCTACAGATTCTTGAATCGCGGCTCTACCTAAAGGCATTGCATCTAAAATTTCATGTGTATTAGTACCATCTGTACCAGTCACACCAAAACCTGCTGCTGATGCTTGTACAGCTGCACCGAAAGCAACACCTTTTCCATCAATACATGTCTGGTTATTATTACCAGAAGTGTCAGGAATTACATAAGTCATAAGGATCTCCTTTTATTTGTTATAACATTATTATTTATTATAACTTTACTTCGAAATCCTGCAACGACTCTATCAACAACTTCATTTGATTTTTAGTAAACAATGTCATTAGACGACTAATAGAACCAACAGCAGGTTTATTAAAAGCTTCTAATACTTCTTTCTTAAGATAGTCAGGACATCTACTTAGATCTATCATATCTCTATTACGAATAATACGACGAGCGATAGTAGTACCTAATGCTTCAGGATCTTTCATAAGCATATCCATCTTAGCTTTACGTAGAGGAGTCTGACGAGCGTTTTCTTCTACGAGTACGCTATCATCTGACATAACGTTAGGTATACCATCACCTATATCACCTTTAAGTACCTTAACTTCTAGATCAGTAATAGGGTCTACATCTGGTTCAACCCATTTCTTTTGGATATTGCTAAACTGCTTAATATTAGGATACTTCTGTAATTGTACAAAGTCCTTATCTGGAGATACAATTACAGTTGGTGTAGGATTCATATTAGCTTCTACAATAGTAGCAATAACGTCATCTGCTTCACAACCTTCAATACGTACACAACGATAAGGTGAATACTCTATAATCTCATCACGTACACTATTCATCATATCAAAGATAGCAGACCAATCATGTTTGGATTCTTTGCGCTGCTTCTTACGATTAGCTTTATATTGTGGAAACGTCTTCTTACGCCAGACATTTGTATGATCCATACATATAACCATCTCACCGTACTCATTACGAAACTTTTCGTTATACTGACGAATAATGTTAAAGATCTGGTGTCGTACTAGACCTGGCTCATCCATAAAGTCATCTACTCTGACCATAATAGACGACATTGCAATAGACGAGTAATCAAGTAATATCAACGTAAGCTCCTATTCTACCGTTAAGATCGGGACATTCAACATATCTATGACCGTCAGGAGGATTAATAGTTTCACCTTCCCACACGGGTATAAAGACGTTATTATTATAAGAGAAATCAGGATTTTTTCTAATGTGAACTTCGATTAATTTATTACCTATAAACTCGCAATTAACATTAGGTTTATCTCTAAAGTTGTAAAGTATATGAGGAAAGGGAAAATCTTTTTTATCTATAATCCATCTTTCCCATTTGGTTACATCTTCGCCAGGAATACCTACTGTGGTTCGAACTCTTTTTCCATGCTCAAAATCTACTGAATAGTGAGTACCCCTAAACACCTGACACCAAAAATGACCAGTAGGAAGATTATCTGTAGAATCTTGTAACCACATGAAATGTGTACCAAGCCCTAGCCCTACAAAGTTAATAGCTGGTCTAACAATATAATTACCCGGTTTAGGTACATTAACACCCGCAGGACCGCATTTATAACCTAGCATCTTAGATAGCTGTAGTTTGTTGTATACCCATAGCTCTTCTGGATTGAGGTCTAAAAATTCTCTATCGTACATATCGTTAGACATTATTCCCAATTTATATCCATAATAGGTTTAGTGTCAGTTTGCGAATTCTTTTGAGCATCGTTTTGTACTTCAATAGATGCAGGTTGTTGATCTAGATCAAGCACTCTCATTTTAGCATAATCTACATTCAATAACCAATTACGTCTATCAGCCGGGTCACCGTAACGATTTTTTAGCTGAGTAAATCTAATCAAGCCTTCATCTCTTAGCTTATCATTAGTAGTCATAGCAAAGAAATAATCAGCAGTCATAGGAAGACCAAACGATTCAGACACAGAAGTAATTTCTACATCAGCGTCACTAAAGCCTTGACGATTAGTCTGAGTAGCAGTCAACACAGGAACATCAAACTCCATTGCTAACGCTCTTAGTTCTTCTGCAGTAGACTTAATCTGTTCATATGAATTAGCTTGCTTGCTTGCGCTCATAGACTGACATATATTAAGATAGTCAATACAAACTAGATCTGGCTCGAAGTCTTTTTTCTGCTTAAGCTCTTTTAAGAGAGCTCTAAAATGACCTGAATGAGCTGACTTAGTAGGATATTCTTTTACAACAAGTTTACCCTTTGTCTTCATCTTAAGATTGTTAAAGCGTTTAAGGAAAGAATCTTTAGCAATAACTTCTAGTTCTTCGTTATTAAGGTTAAGAAGGTTTTGGTCAATACGCTGAGCAATCTTTTCTTCAGCCATCTCCATAGTAATATAGAGTACATTATGACCAGATTCAACTAGATTAGCGGTCATAGCACACATAAACAGAGACTTACCTACACCAGTACCTGCCATAATAACACCAAGAGTCTTAGATGGGAAACCACCTCTCAAGATATAATCCATATGCTCTAGACCTGAAGGTATCTTTAACTCTTTACGATTATAAAACTCCCAACGTTCATCTGCTTCATCGATATAGTCGTGACCTACAGACTTGTCAAATGAAGTAGAAATAGCTTGCGTAAGTAGTTCAGGAAGAGCAGACATAGGTGTCTTCTTATCTTCACCACCAATAACATTAACAGCTTTATATACCGCGTTAACGATAGCTCTTTCTTGACACCATTGCTCTGTCTTATTAACAAGAAATTCTACTTTAGAAATAGGTTCTACATCAGCATCTAAGAGCTTCATAGTCTCGTTATAGACTGCTTCAGTTAAGTCATTACGAGACTCAACTTCAATTTTAATAGCAGCTTGTTTAGGAGCATTATTATATTTACCATAATACTGTTGAATCTCTTCGAATATTATACTTTCATGCTTCTCAGTAAAATAATCTTTTGCTAAGAAAGGAAGTACTTTCTGGCAATACTCATCACTTTTAAGTAGATTATAAAGAATACCTTTTCTTAGTTCTGGTGAGTCAATTGCCAACGTTTAAGATCCTCCTCTGTATTAATTTCAGCTGCTGGACTATCACTATAGACCAATCCTACAGGTATATTATTATAAAGCCAACGCAATTGTTCTAAACTTTCTACTAATTCTCCATCGTGAATAGGTAAATTAGTATATGCATTTAAAGCCCATCTATGGTAGCCGTATATACCAAGATGCCAATCCCCATAACCAGTAATACCACGAGCAAACCAAATTGCATTACGGCCGTTTCCGACGAGCTTAACACTATTCGGATCAGATCTGAGATCATCAGGCATATCAGTATATACGGTAGCAACTGGATAAGTAAGTAGAGCATTTTTTATATCCTCAAATACTGGAGGCACATCAATCATATCACCTTGAACATTAATAAAGGTATCATAGTCTTTTAGCTTGTTATCATTAATTGCTTGTGCTACTCTTGCAGTTCCGTTAGGACAATCTGGGTCAGTCATGATAGCTTGACCCGGAAATAAAGAAGCGATTTTTTTACTATCTGTAGCAATAAACACATCTTCTTTGTCATTAAAACAACAACACCAATGATGTACACGTTGAATAAGATTCATTGTCTTATCAACTTTTACTAACATCTTTTCCGGAAATCTAGTAGATTCAAGTCTCGCTGGGATTACTATCGCTGTTTTCATTTACCATACCTACTAAAATATCTTTAATAATCTCGCCGGAAACCTTTGCAAACATTTCAATATCTTTAGGCGCTTCTCCTAAAAATTCTGCTTGAAATGTAACTCTTCCTTCCTCACCCTCATCATCTTCTACTTTCATATCTACAGGACGCCAAACCGTGTCTTTAAACTTACCTTGTTTAACACGAATCCATTGACCTCCTTCTGGGTCAATGAATGGTTCGAAGTTTTTAGGATTAGGCTTCATCTGGAAAAATCTCCTTATCTACAATTAGCTCTTCTTCTGGCTCTTCAATAACAGCTCTTACTTCACTAATTGAGAAACGCTTCTTAATAGCATCTGCGAAACCTTCTTTAAAAATAGGTAACCAGAACTCAGCAGTATCAGTTTCTTTACGACGTTTTTTATCTGTAATAATCTCTCCTGTAGAAGGATTAAAACCTTCAAACCACCCATTTGCTGGCTTTCTAATCCAACCTACTTCGAGACCAACATCTAATAAACCAGACCACTTGTTAATACCACCCTCCCAACTAATAGATAGTGGAAGGCGAGTCTTTTCACGAACAAAGCGTGACTTATCAACACCGATCATAAAGTTATATCCTGAAATCTCTTTACCGTCTTTCTCTTGCTGACGACCCATAAAGAAGATCTGATTAGCTGAGTAATAGATACCTGTACCACCAGACATAATCTCTTTAGGAAATAAACCAATCTCTTGATACGTATGATTAATAACAATCATCGGAATATCACGTGTAGTGAGATATGGAGTACAGATTCTAAACAAAGACTTAAGTGCTTTAGCACGAGACATATCTGCTACAGATTTCTCATTTAAAGCATCTTCTAGTTCTTTCTTAGAAGCTAGGTTACCTACAGAATCAATTACGATAACAATCTTATCTCCGCGTTCAATATTCTCTAACTGACGAGTAATATCAAACTTGAGTTGTTCTACATGCTCTACGGGTGTATGAAGTACTCGCTCTGGGTCTACGTTCATTGACTTAAGGTATTCGGGAGTAATACCAAACTCAGTGTCATAGAGAAGACATACAGCGTCGCTATGTTTCTTCAGATAAGCGCCTGCCATAAGCAGAGCGAGATTCGATTTAAAATGTTTAGATGGTCCTGCAATAACAGTAAGACCTGAAGTCAAACCACCATCTACAGAACCAGACAAAGCAACGTTCAAAATAGGAACGTCAGTTGGACACATATCTTTTTTATTGAATAGTTGAGACTTAGACAGAACCTCAGACTGTTTTACAGTTGAAGTTTTCTTCAACTTACTTAATAGATCACTCATTTTTTCTCCTAGCTGTTTTACTTAACAGGTGCTACCTGATTACATTATATAT
>Ga0222719_10001667_pt1 | contig 21202 bp, 30 predicted proteins | sample C33_34DmetaG_FD_165039 | JGI IMG/M metagenome (GOLD analysis project Ga0222719, IMG submission 165039) | Estuarine water microbial communities from San Francisco Bay, California, United States - C33_34D | ecosystem: Environmental > Aquatic > Marine > Unclassified | place: USA: California... | reverse complement strand
TCAAAATTATAATTACCAATATCAATAGTTGTTGGTATTGGTTCTTTATCTTCGTTGTAAGTTTCTTCATAACCACCATAATCATCTGTATCTAAACAATACCTTAATTTCTTTTTTGCATGGTGTAAGGCTATGTTGCCTTCTTTTAATGTTTTATATCCAAGTGTAAAAAAATTACAAAGATATGGAAATGTTTTTTCTACACAAGCAAACACAAATTCCTCTACTTCTTTACCGGTAATCTTTTGATAAGTTTCAATATAGTGTGCAGCTTGTATATGATAATTATAATCTTTTACAGACTTAGAAAAACTTTTTGGATTAACTGATTTTGTACTTTTAAAATCAACAATAATATCTTTATTTTTATCTTTAATACCTTTTCTAATTAAGTCAGGTCTAATTTTAACTTTTAAACCATACTCATCTTGATAAGCAAAAGACCATTCTTTTTTTGCCTCCATGCTATTAACATAATGACTAAGGCTATGATTAAACATAGACACTTTCATTCCTCGAATATCACCAGCATATTTTTCAGGAACTAAAACTTGACCATCATCTAATGACTTTGCAAGTTCTTTGTATTCTTTATATCTATTATCTAACTTTGTATAAATTACATTTTCTTTATAAACTTTTTCACTTTCCATAATAAAATGAAAAGCACTGCCAAGCCTTATTGCTAAAGTATCAGGAAAATCCTCCTCATTTTTTAACTTAGCCTCAATGGGTGTTAAATACGCAAATGATGATATTGTTGACGAACCATAAAAATCTTTTAAAAAGCCATTATGGTATTCATCATTTGAACATTCATGTGGCTCTAAGATTAGTGGTAATTTTTTTAAATCTAAACTATCCATATATAATGTTTATAAGTGTTCGTAATTGTGGTCAAGTATTAATAAAAAAAATATCAAAAAAGTGTATTTAGTTGTTGACAATATATGTCAGTATGGTAATTTATAATTGTAATTAGGGAGAAAAAAATGAAAACTTACAAAAAAAAATATAGAGAAGGTGGTATGAGAGTAAACTATAATCCTAATGGTTTATATGGTAAGGAAGGTATTGATTTTGATATTGCTTTTATTGAAATGCTTTTAAAACGCAGAAGTTTTTATTCACAAAAAGAAATTACAAGAAAAGATGAGTTAGTTAAAAAATTAAAAGAATTAAAAACAATAAAAAAAAGTAGTAAAAATGACTGAAGAAGATATTAAAATATAAAATAACAAAGAGGGTTTTTTAACCCTCTTTTTTTATGTTTTGTTTGTATTTTACTTGAACGAAAAAACAAAAGGTATATAACAAATTAAGAGGTTTGTTATGAGTAAGATTTTTTTAGAAAAGTATTTTTTTGGTGTTGTCTATATTATTATAATAGCAACACAAATAGGTTGCGTTTATACAATTATATGACTAATTCATCATCAATTTCATTTGTAATTTTACGCCTTTTCCTTTGTGAACAAGCAGCAATACAAATGTCTAATGAGTGCCATTCCCTACCATGTATAACATGACTAAACACAATAATAAAAACAACCATAAATGTGTTCATCAATAAAAGTTTTAATTCGTTCTCCAAACGATATAACCCCTAAGTGATTAGGGGTTATTTTCGTAAAATCAATTAAAAAAACAATCTTGATATTATTTGCAAATCATGGGTAAAAAATGCACTATTTTTGCTATAAACTTAACTGAACTTGTACAGCAATAAATCCAACCAACATTAATAATATTATTAAAAATGCTTTTAGACCATCTATGTCATTATTTTCTTTTTTCATTGTGCTAAAGGATTTTTGTTGTTGTCAGCTGTTTTTTCTAATTTGCTAACCTTTTCTTCTAATAAAATAATTTTTTCATTTATTGGCGCAAGGTCTATACTTTGTTTGCTACCCTCTAAATTATCTAAACGATTATTTATAGTGCTAATGTTAGTTGCAGCTGTGTAGAACGAACCACCCACTGCAGAAATAACCCCTAGAACTAACAGGTATTTTTGTAAATTATCTAATAAATTTTTCATTCGTATCTCCTATTTAATTGTTCTATTGTTGATTGACCACGCATTATATTATGTCTTGCATCTGAAACGCCAATTAACGAACCCATAACATTGTTGTTATCATATAAAATATTATTTGTATATATTTGGGTTGGTTCGTAAAAATTTTGTCTATCAGGTAGTTCAACATAATATTGATTAAAGTTAGGCACAAAACCCATAAGCCCTATAATGTCATCTTGTAAAGTTATTGAATATTCTCCTGTTTCATTTTGACTATTGATTTGTGCCTCTATTTCTTGCTTCTTACTTTCTATAAAATTTTGTTCTATCTCTTGTGCCTCACTTATAGACATGACTTGTGTTGTTAAAGTTTCGATTTGTGTTGTTAAATCTACGCTAGTTATTTCTACACTTGCTATTTGAGTTGCACCTAAACCTTGACCCATATCAATAGGAACAATGTTTATATTAGAGAGAACTGTATTTTGTTGTTGTGTTTCTTGTGTTGATTGATTGCTTATACCTGAACCATCAAAACTTACACTTGATGAAACAACTTGATTATTTGTTTGTTCTTGTTGACTTGATGATGATACATCTTGGCTTACAAACTCTACACCTTGTCTATTAGTTTCCAATGATATTTCTATAGATTGATTATCATTTTCTTCTTCTTCATTTTCCTCAACAATTTCTACTTGTTCGTTTTCTTCTTCTTCGACTTCATCAAGTTCTTCAATATCCTCTATTATTTCTTCTTCAAAAAATTCTTCAATAATTTCTAACTCAACAATATCTATGTCGTCACTTTCTATATCTATAATTGGTAGTTCTGATATTGATGTTATTTCAAAACCAATATCTTCAAACTCCTCATCAATTAATAATATATTTTCGATAGGTTCTACTGAAATATTGATGTCTATAAATTCATCATCATCTTGGAAGGTGTCGAGAGTGTCGAGGCTTGTTATGAGGTCAACACTCTCTTGTTCTTCAAAGTAATCACTTTCAACACTTATTGTAAAGACATTACCATAAATTAATTCATCTTGGTCAAAACCATAAATATCTTCATCATTAGTTCCAAAACTATATAAATCATCTAAAAAAGAATTTTCATCTAACAAATTAATGTCATTTGTATCTAAGTCATATACAGAACATAATATACTTGTATCACTATCCTCTAAGCATGATGATGTTAATGAAGTAAAACTTTCATCAATTTCTTCTTTTGTTGTTATAGCAAAACTTGTTCGTTCTAAAGATGTTTGGTTAGTGTCGTCATACCAAAGATATTCTACATAGTCAGTCATGCTATATTGCAAACCAATACTTGCATCATGGTTGTCTATATTTATTTCATCATAAATAAATTCTATGTCATTTGTTGTTTCATACAAAATTGCCTCAAATGTACTTTTACGCCCATTAGAATACTCACTAACATCATTCCACATGACAACAAAATATTGTGCCGCACCTTCACCTAATGTTTGATAGTAAGGTGATTGGTTACCACTTGACCTTCTAATAAAATCTGAATGTAATGGTTTAATACTTTGATTATATCCGGTAGATGGGAATTGTTCTGCAAGATAATTTCTACTTCTACTTACATTAGAATTAAATGTGCTAACACTATCAAAAGTCATAAAGCCATTCATAGCTATAGTTATATTATTATATGTTTGGTTACCAAAAACAAAATCAAAACCTATTGGTACATTGGCTAGACCATCATCTGATAATGATAAACCTGTGCCTGTTTGTGTTATGTCTATGATAGAACTATTTGATGTAGTAAATTCGTTTGCATGAACAGGTGAAGAAAAAAGTAATAATAAAATTATTTTATACATAGTTTATGTTTTTTATATTTCTTACAAAAATCTTTCTTTTTATAAGCCTTTATTTCATAACCTTTTGTTTCATATCTATGTTTAATATCTTCATAATCAGGTCTTTCTTCAGGATTATTTTCATAGTAATTAATTGCATCTGCACCAATTAAACTTTTACCATTAACCATGACCGGACAGGGCGTTCCTGCATTCATCATGCTACTAAAAACATCTTTGTTACCCTTACACATTAATGATACTGCTGCTACCTTCATTCCCATATCATAAAGAGCCTTTGCATTTTTTAAAGTAATACAATTTTTATCAACAATAGTTTTACCTGCACTAATACCAAATATTTGTGTTTGTACTGCCGCACTTGCTCCAGTGGTGCATAAGTCTTGAGAATAACTAGACATTGCAGCATTTGGAGCAATAGCTGATGCTGGTGGTGATTTTATTCTTTGTGTTGCTCTTTGTGTTGATGACGAAACTGATTGGTTGATATTTGTATTACTATTAACATTTTTATTATCACTAACAATATTACTTGAACTAACAGAGTTGTTATTATTTGTTGCAACACTTGTTACATTAGAAGTATTCAAGTTGGTATTTTCTGATGTAGAGTTGTTAGTTATTAATGAAGTGTTGTTAACAGTTTGTGTTTGATTAATGTCAGAGGTAATGTCTTGGGTTTGTGAAATAGTAGAATTATTAGTTTGATTAACTGTGCTATTAGTCGTGGAATTTTGAGTAATATTGCTAGTAGAATTATTTGTATTGGTTTGATTTATTACAGAACTATTTGAAGATGTTGATGAAATACTTTGAGTAGTATTGTTTGTAATATTAGAGTTTGTTGTTTCCTCAGCAAAAGCTAAAAACGACACACTAATAAGTGCAACAAATACAATGACTATTTCTTTTAATTTATAATTCATGTGCAAAGAATAATAGTATTTGTATTTTGATTAAAGGGTATCATATGAACCCTATACATAGTCATTTAATTTCATGTAAAATAATGTATTGACGAAAGTTTGCAATAGGTGTAACTTGAATAAAAATGGAGGATTAAATGCAAATATTACCATATTTACAATCTACAAGTGAAACACCTTATAGCATTGCCAAGAAAGAAAAGTGGCGTGATTTAGGAACTGAAAGACAATGGTATAGATGGTGTAATGGTGAGAGCATACCAAGTCACAATATTATGAAAGAGATATTAGTTCTTACAAGGGGTCAGGTTCAGCCTAACGATTGGTATGAGAACATTTGGAATGAAAACATTGTCAGTATCTTATCAAATGTGCATATAGATGACTAAAAAAACACACCTATATGAGAATGATGAGGATAGAGATAACCAACAAAGAGTGATTGAGTATGTCATGGATAAGTGGAACTTTACTGCACACGATATGCCACTTGCTTATGAGTTTGACTTTGCTTGTATGAGAGATAAGAAAGTTGACGCAATGGTTGAGGTTAGATGCCGCAATATAGATGTCAACCAATTTGACACTATGATTATGTCTAACAAGAAATATATGTGGGCTATACAAAATGGTGATGAAAGTTTATCTATCAAAAATGGTAAGTTAAGTCATATACCATTCTTATTTGTTGTGTGGTGGAAAAAATCAAAGACACTTGGCTATATTGATTTAAACAAAAGAAAAGAAGAATTAATTGACAAGTTTTATAATCCAAGAGGCTTAGTGCATAGACCGGAACTAGGATTACAACTAAAAGATTACAGGAACGATTATCGAGATAGAGAAACATTAAGACATTTTAAGATAAAAGATTTTTGTATAATATCAAACAACTTTGGATAGGGATATGAATGTATTGAGTTTATTTGATGGAATGAGTTGTGGACAACTTGCATTGCATAGGGCAGGCATTAAATATGACAATTATTATGCTAGTGAAATAAAAAAATTTGCTATTGAATTAACAAAACATCATTATCCAAACACAATTCATGTAGGTGATGTTTGTAAGTTAAGTGCAAAAGATTTACCAAAGATAGATTTATTAATAGGTGGCAGCCCATGCCAAGATTTTTCAAATGCAAAAGTAAATGGTAAAGGTTTAGAAGGTGATAAATCAAGATTATTTTATGAATATTTAAGGTTGCTTAAAGAATGTAAACCAAAATATTTTTTTTTAGAAAATGTTAAAATGAAAGATTTTAGCAAAAATCAACTTGATAATTATTTAGGTGTTTCTGGTATTTTAATAAATTCTTCTTTGGTAAGCTATCAAACAAGGGCAAGATATTATTGGACTAATATTCCTAATGTTACTGTTCCACAAAATAAAAATATTAATTTTCAAGACTATAAAGAAATAAATAAAGATATTTGTAAGCAATATAAATTAAAAAAGACAAAATCAAGATTATTAATGTGGAACAATGGCTTGGCAAGTGACAATGTAAGAGTTTGTAAAAACATAACTAATGCAAAAAAAGTTGGTTGCTTGTTAAGAAAACAAGATAGAAGCCCAAATGCAGGTTTAGTTGAGTTTGAAGATTTTTGTAGGTTTTTAACAAGAGAAGAACTCGAACAAGCACAAACTGTTCCTATTGGTTACACTAAAACATTAAGTTATCTTCAAGCACAAGATGTTTTAGGTGATGGTTGGACTATTGATGTAATTGCACACATATTTAAAAATATTAATAAAAAAGTAAATAAAGATATACATAAAGAATATTATCAACAAATATTAATTTAGGGAGAAAAAAATGGATAATGATTTACCTTATTACAATGTCATAAATAGTGAGATAGAATTGATACAACAAAGGGTTGGTATTCGTTCTTATAAAGATTTATTGGTATTATTTCATGAACAATGGGGTAGAGAAAATAACTCAATTCCAATAGATTATGCTGAAAAAGTTTTAAAAATTAATATAAAACGACTAAAAAAAGATACAGAAAGTCACCAAAAATATATAAGTTTTGACAAAAAAACTATCATTTCACCCTTTATTTCTAAGTTTTTTGAACAAAATATGAGCAAAAAAATATCAAGAAAGAAATGGAATGAAACAAGAAATAGTATGAAAAAACAACAACATAACAGTAAATTACAAGATATAATAAGTAAGGAAAAGTGAACGCATGCGTTTTTACATGAGTTCCCTAATAAATAAATAAATTAAAATAAATAAAATAAATAAATAAACACTATGATAAAGATAAAAGTTACACAAAAGCATTTAGACAAGATTAAGGAAAAAGGTCTTGATTATCACAAACTATTAAGTGAGGCTAACGAATACCTAAAGCAACACCCTAATAAGTACAAAGATGCAAATAGATTTTTCCACAAATGGATAGACCGGACTAATACAACAAAGCCACAACAAACGACAATGTTGCAAAATATTATAAGGAAAATAAAAGAAAATGGATAGTGATGCAAAAACAAGAAAACACGCTATAATGGATATACTAATTGGAGAAGGTATTGGACTACATTATAGTTTTGGCAATAAGACTGAAAATGATATAGCAACATACATAAGAGATGTATCTGATGTGTTGAATGATATGATACCACCATTTGACGAGATTGATGATTTTAATGATTATTTAAGGTCATTTAAGAACTATATAATCACACATCATGTTGGTGGCAAGAGTGAGGACTTCATGCCTAATATAAATAGAATGATACAATATGTAGAAGGGTTTAATAAGATGAATAAATATGGTGAACTCTATGAAAAATGGGAACTACCTAAAGGCACACGATTTAATCCACCTAATGAAACACTTTACTATGATGATGAGTTAAAATCTAAATGGCAATCTATGTTTCCACATGATGTAAATTTAGCTATAAAATCACTAGCACCAATGATACATAACAATAGACGCATTTTTACTGATGAACGCTATATAGAGGCACTTACTGAATTGGGGTTTGTATTTAGTCACAACAAGGAGGTCTAATGGGTAAAGATATAAAACCAACGAAGGAACAAATCAGAAAACCGGAAAACATATTTGTATTAGAAGAAACAATTAAGGCAGGGAAGAAACGATTAAGAAATAGAGGCTCAAGTGTTTACGATAGATATTATCAAAGGAAAGAAATTAATAACGAACAATATCAAGCTGCAACTATGTACTACACATCATATTATATTGGGCATGAGAAAACATCTATCATACCAAAATATAAAGAACGATTAGGTGGAGGGTCTATTCCGTCACTTACATCAAACGAACATCAGGAACATCATAGACAAATGTATGAGAAGGCAAGAAAGTCATTACCAAGTGATTTAAGAGGGTTTGTAGATGATGTAGTGTTATGGGATAAAAATGTAAAAAATAGTGCTAAGAACGTAAATATAAGGGCTACAAGTGGGTTTGATGTGTTCAAGGTATGTTTAAATATATTAAGTGAATTTTATTTAGGAATTAATTAAGATTAATTGAATTTAATATATTATTTTGACTAAATTAATTATTATGTGTTATTTATAAAACAATGAGTTAGGTTATTTATTATTGTGAAAAGGTGCGTCCACACGAACACCAACACAAATTAGGCAAAAACAGGACAAAAAATGTCAATAAAAGAACAAAATGAGAACAAAACAAGAACAAAAAGAAAAGCTGGTAGACCAAAGGGAAGTGTGACAAATAAACAAAGAAAGGGTGCATACGATATCTTGAGAAGAAATTTTTCTTATGCCTTAGAAGAAATGAGTACAAGAAAGAATAAGCCGCAATTACATGAACTAATCAATGACGCATTAACTAATGACATAAGAGATATAAGTAAGTTTGCGTTCCTGTTCCCACAGCAAAGCCAATTAAATATAAAAGCAGATAGTCTTGTTAAGTCTATAAGTACCATCTCGGAACGCATAAGGAATTATAAAAAAGAAGATATAAAAAAAGGTGATGTTATAGATGTCACCCCTGAAGAAATAGATGGTGACTAAATAGAATAATTATATATGTTTTAGACACCCCCCATTGATTTTGTGCCGCCCCCTAGCGGTAATAATGATTATACCCCTACCTATACTAAAATTATTTTAAAAAAATTTCCGACAAAATTTGTGTTTTATTCGTTAAGTGTATAGAAGATAGAAAATTATTTTTTATCGAAATATAAGGACAATAAAATGTTAAAAAAAGATTTAGTTAAAATATTTCAAAAAGGTCGTGATTTAATTACAAGCGGTGGATATATACAACAAACAGATGATGCTATATCTGATGAAGAAATGTTAGTTCTTGAAGAAAATATTAATGAGTTTTGGGTGTTCTTTGAAGAAGCAAATAAAAAGGACATTGAACTAGGATATTTAGACCCTAATCAAAAATAAAAAAGGGGGCTAAAAACCCCCTTAATTTATTATCTTGGTAAGCCATACCACTTACCACGCCACCGGTCTTGTTTTTCATCATAGTAATCTTTCTCAACCCAAATCGAGTTTACTGCTCGTTGTGGTCTATGTGAAAATTTTTTGCCTTTTGCGGTTTTTGGCTTTATTTGTCTTTTTGACATATTACACTCTCCTTGTCTAATTTATGATTTTTATTAAAAACTTTATTATTTTTTGTAGAATATTTAACGCCATAAATATTCCCATGCTTAGTTATCTTATTAATTGTAAAAAAAGCCTGACCACCACCATATTGATTGCCACCATGCTTTATAGTTAAAGTTTGTCCAACTTTCATATTACACTCCTATAAATTGTAAATAAGTGGCTATTGATATAGCCACTATAAGTATATATTCTAATTCATCATTCATTTATTTCTCCATAATTAATTAACAATATAGACAAACTACATCTATTGACAATATAAGTCAATACAAAATATAAAAATTTTTTCAATTATTTTTATTACTATATATGGTGTTGACAAACTCTCTCAAATCACCAAATATGGTCAAATGGTGTTTGTTGTGCAACTCTCCCCCAATTAACAATAAGAAGAAGCACCAAAAAAAAATGGAAGCACAACAATTATTACCTCTTGAGGTGGTGTAGGTAGGTTTTTCGAAAACTATCCATTTTTGTCCTATCTACACCAAAAAAGGAATTTTATGTCAACTACAGAACTAGAAGAAATTATAGAAGATTTAGCATCTGACCCTGTAATGTTTGTTGAAACAATGTTGAATGTTAAGCCTGAAAAGTGGCAAAAAGAATTTTTATACAATGTTCAAAACAATCCTAGAAATGCAGTTAAGTCAGGACATGGTGTTGGTAAGACTGCTGTTTTATCTTGGTTAATATTATGGTGGCTACTTACAAGACACCCATGCAAAGTAATATGTACTGCAAACACAGCACACCAACTATCTGATGTATTGTGGGCAGAAGTAAAAAAATGGGGTCGTCAATTACCGGAAGCATTTTATAATCAATTAGAAATGAAGAACGACAAAATCAACCTTGAAGGTGCAAGTGATAGTTATGCTGTTGCTCGTGTATCAAGGCGTGAAAACCCAGAAGCATTACAAGGTTTTCATAGTGACAACTTACTTTTTATTATTGATGAGGCTAGTGGTGTTGACGATATGATATTTGAGGTTGGTGAAGGTTCTTTATCAACGCCAAATGCAAAAGTTGTTATGACCGGTAACCCAACACGAACAAGTGGTTATTTTTTTAATGCTTTTGCCGCTATGCGTGATAGATGGAAATTAATGACTGTTGCGTGTTCAGATAGTTCACAAGTATCAGATGAATATATTGAGGATATGTCACTTAAATATGGTGATGAATCGAATGTTTATAGGGTTAGAGTTCTTGGCGAGTTTCCAAGAGCAGAAGATGATACTGTTATTCCTCTTTATATGGTGGATAGTGCCTTGAAAAGAGATATACAAGTTGACCCATATACACCGGTTGTTTGGGGTTTAGATGTTGCCGCCTTTGGTAGTGATAGAACGGCTTTATGTAAAAGGCGTGGCAATGAAGTTACTGAACCTATTAAATCATGGCAAGGTAAAGACCTAATGGAAACTGTTGGTTTGGTTGTGCAAGAGTATGAAATGTGCAGTTATAAAGATAGACCAACTGACATAATGGTTGATAGCATTGGTATTGGTAGTGGTGTTTGTTCAAGATTGACTGAATTAGATTTACCAGCAAGACCCATACAAGTAAGTGAAAGCCCTAGTATGCGTGAAAAATATATGCGTTTGCGTGATGAACTATGGTTTAAGGCTAGAGAATGGTTTGAGGGTCGTGATGTTTACTTAGTTCAAGATGATAAGTTAATTGAAGAACTTATAGCACCTCGTTTTAAATTTACATCAAATGGTAAAGTTAAAGTTGAAGCCAAAGATGAGTTTAAAAAAAGATTAGGTGGGCGTTCATGTGACTTAGCTGATGCGTTTTGCTTAACCTTTGCACAACAATCATTTGTAGCAAGTGTGCGTGGAACACAACATAATTGGAATAAACCAATATCATATAAGGACAATTCATGGATAACATAAAAGATATAGTATTTATGCCTGAACACGAGTTTGAGGCAGATAATCCTGTTACCCATGCTTTATTAGAACATTTAATTGTAGAACTAGAAAAAATGAACAAACATCTTGATAGTTTTGAATTATTAACAGAGGTTTGTTTGGCAGCTGCCGCCTATACTTTTTATAGAAGTGGTGGTTCAAGTGAAGAATTTATTGAAAAACTAAGAACAGTAGATATAAGACCAGACATATCAGAGTTAAATTAGGAGAAAACAATGGAAAAAATACAAAACATTATTGAGTATATCAAGGGTCATTCATGGGATTACATTGATGCTACATTAGGTGGCATTATTGGAATACTTTTATTAATTATAATTATAGGGTAATACAATGCAAAGAAGTCAAGTATTAGAAATGGAAAAACAAGCTAAAAAAGAAACTAAAAAGCCTGTTGAAACTAAGAAAAAACCTGCAAAGAAAAAAACTACTAAATAGGATTTTTAATGGACAAGCTAGAATTTCAGGCTTTGTTGCGTAATGAAATAGAAAACGCACATGGCTATTATGATAATGAGTACGGCATAGATAGAATAAAAGCTATGGATTACTATATGGGTGAAAAGTATGGTAACGAGCAAGAAGGTCGTTCTCAAGTTGTTACAACAGAAGTTGCTGACACTATTGAATTTATCATGCCAAGCCTTATGCGTACTTTTACCCAAACTGACGATTTTGTTAAGTTTATGCCTCGTGGTGAAGAAGATGTTGAAGGTGCTGAACAAGCCACATCATACGCAAATTATGTCATAAATTGTCAAAATAATGGTTTTGTTATTTTACATAACTTTTTTAAAGATGCGTTGTTACAAAAACTAGGCGTTGTCAAAGTTTACTATGATGAAACTGAAACAATGGAAGAAGAAACATACACAAATCTTTCAGATGACGAACTTACATTATTATTACAAGATGATAGTGTTGAAATTTTAGAACAAAATTCAGAAGAAATAGAAGCCTATGAATTTGATGAAATGTCAATGGAAGGAATGGATAGTTATGCAAATAATATTAGGCATGATGTTGTAATAAAAAGAAAATCTTATGGTGGTATGATTAAAGTTGATAATATTCCACCGGAAGAATTTTTAGTATCAAAAAGAGCAGCATCATTAGAAGAAGCTGATTTTGTTGCACATAGAACAACAATGAAAGTTAGTGACCTAATCCAAATGGGCTATGATAGAGAACTTGTTGAAAGTTACGCTGGATATACTGAATTAGATTTTAGTGATGAAGTGCAAAATAGATTTGAAGATATCGAAAGTGGAAGTGATACTGATACAAGTGATGTGTCTATGCGTGATGTATTGGTTGTCGAGGCTTATATAAAAGCTGATTATGATGGTGATGGTATTGCTGAATTACGCAGAGTTGTTGCACTTGGACAAAGTTCAGAAATAGTTGAAAATGAAGTTTTTGACCATGTACCATTTGCTTGTCTATCACCAATATTAATGCCACATAGACTTATTGGTAGAAGTTTAGCTGAAATTGTTATGGACATACAATTAGTTAAATCAACAGTTATGCGTCAATTATTAGATAATATTTATCTTACAAATAATTCAAGAGTTGCCGCTGTTGAAGGTCAAGTTAATATAGATGATTTGTTAAATTCAAGGGCAGGTGGTGTTGTTCGAGTAAGACAAGCTAATGCCATTCAACAATTACAACCACAAATGATAGGTCAAAATGCTTATGGATTGTTACAATATCTTGACCAATTAAAAGAACAAAAAACAGGACTATCAAAAGCCTCTATGGGTCTTGATGCAGATGCACTACAAAGCACAACAGCTACTGCGGTTGCTGCACAAATGAGTGCTGCACAAGGTAAGATTGAGATGATTGCAAGAGTGTTTGCAGAAACAGGCGTAAAACAATTATTTAGATTGATTTTAACTTTATGTTTACATCATGGCAAAAAAGACCAAATGATAAGGCTAAATAATAAGTTTGTACCAATAGACCCTTCTAATTGGAAACATGAATATGATATTACAGTCAATGTAGGTTTAGGTAGTGGTCAAACAAACGAAAAACTAGCATTTTTAAATCAAATGGCACAAAAACAAGAACAGATATTGTTACAATTAGGTGCTGAAAATCCATTAGTTTCTTTAGAACAATACAGAAATACATTGGCAGAATTGGCAGGACTTGCTGGATTTAAAGATGCGTCAAGGTTCTTTAAAAATCCTGCAGATATGCCACCACAACCACAACAACCACCACAACCAAGTGAAGCACAAATTAAAATGCAACTTGAACAACAAAAAATGGAAGCTGACATACAATTACAAAAACAAAAACAAGATGCTGAATTACAATTAAAGCGTGAAGAATTGCAAATGAAAATGGAAATAAGAAAAGAAGAACTTAGGTATGAGGCACAACTTAGGGGTTTTGAACAACAAGTTGGCGGTAACCCATCTACTAATTTACCGAGAGTTGAGTAATGGACGAAGAAACATTAGAAATACTTGCTGGTTTAAACGCTGCACAACCATCAACGCAGCAAGTAGATTACTCAGGGTTTATGCAAGATTTTCAACCTGTGCAAAACTATCCTAACTACTTTGTGCCACAACAAGGTTTATTGCAAAACACACCTGTATTAGACACATTGTCAGATTTAGATGTTATGCAACAAAGACCACAAGTTGTTATGAATATGCTTGACCAATACCCAACACTTGAAAGCGACTTTCAAAGAAGTTTTGCCGTTACGCCTGATACATTTAACATGAATGTTTATCAACCATTGCCTTATGACCCTAATTATTGGCAATCTTTTGTTAATCAAGGTGGTGGCACAACTGATGATGGTATTGATTTATCAGGTTTAGGTGCTGCTGGTTTAGTTACTGGTGCAACAAGTTTACTTGGTGGTGATGATGGTACTACAGGTGGTACTGATGCTGTTACTACAACAATAGATGATGGTGATGATGGTACTACAGGTGGTACTGATACTATTGATGGTGGAACATCAGTAATTACTATTGGTGGCAATACTGTTACAACTAATACAAGTGGAACTGATACTGTTGATGGAGGCTCAAGCACAATTACATTGAGTGGTACAGAAAATGATACCGATACTACTCTTGATGGAAGTCAAGGAACAGAAATAACATTATCAGGAGTTGATACCCTTGATGGTGGTGCTGGTAATGATACAATAGATAATACTGACAATACTATATCACTTTCAGGTAACACAGGTTTAACTAATATTATAAATAGTATTGATACAACAAACAATACAACAGCTATTAATGATATTAATACACTTGTAAATAGCAATGTATTATCTAATGATGCCACATCACTTTTAACAAGCCTTCTTGATAGTGGTGTTCCAATAAAAACTGCAGTTGGTCAAGTTGTTCAAGTTACATCAGGAAATTTAACAGATGTGTATAGGTCTAATGTCATAAATCCTGCAACAATAAGTGGTTTAAATTTTAAGGGAACTATTGGAACTGATATTGCAACAGGTACAGATGCTTTTAGTAGTATTTTAGGTTTAGATGATGAAATTTCTGGTTATAATGCTATTTTTGATAGTAAAGGTTTTCACCCAAACTATAAAGTTGTAGATGTTATAGAAAATGGCGTAAAAGTTGGTGAAAAAATAGTTGAAAAAAATTTTTTAGATAAACAATTTGATAAATTTGGTAATTTATTAAGTACAGAATTACCATATAGTATAGGTTCTTTAGATACTGTTGGTGAAACAATACCTCTTGTAGGTGGTTTATTAAGTTTAAACGATGCACTTGAAGAAGCAACACCAACAAATGTTTTTGGTACAGCAGTTGGTTTAGGTGCATCAGGGTTATTAGGTGGAACAGCAACTGCATCTGCAGGTGGTGCTGCTGCATTAGGAGGTTCAGGCATAACTACGACTCTTGGAACAGGAATACAAGGTCTTGCAACTAATCCATTAACAGCACCTATAGGTATGGCATTATTATTTGCAGAAGGTTTACAAGCTGACCCATCTAATAAAACAGGTTTTGGTGGTTATGATTTAGCAACTTCAACAAATGAAGGTTTTGGTATGGAAGGTGATAAATTTAAACAAGCTAATGTTGATAAAGCATCAGCAATATCACAAGGTATGGGTACTGTTGCTAATACTATTGCAGATGGCTTTGGTTTAAATATAGAAGGTGACATTTTAGTGCAAACAGGTAATCGTGACCCACTAAGTGTAACTTATGGCAATCAAGAAACAGAACAAACAGCTACTAATAGATTAAATTACAATCCTGAAACAGGAGATATTTTAAATTCAACAGATGATATTCAAAGATTTTATTATACAGGTCAAGATGGTTTTGATGCCAATATGCTTACAAATGACTTAGTAAGAGGTACAACTTTATTAGCTTTTAAAGCTGTTGCAAATGATGAAGATACAATAGATATTTCAAATCTTAGTAAGGTTGCACAATCCCCTGATACTTACAAAAATTCTTTATTGGCACAAGGATATACAGAGCAAGGTGCTGACACAATATTAAATATCGCACAAGTTGGTGGAGTTGACACAATGGGTTTACTTGGAGATAGGGCTGTTGTTGCTACAAATGAAAATCAATATTTAACACAAGAAGAAATAGCATCATTACTTGAAAAAGGTTATACGGAAGAACAAATAGCACAATACACATAAAAGGAGAAAAAAATGGATAACATGGAAAAAATTGAAAAAGAAATTGCTCGTGGAAAACAAGCACAAGCATTACTTGATAACGAAATTCTAAAAGAGGCTTTTGATTATTTAGAACAAGAGTACCATAAGGCATGGGAAAGTAGTTCTATAGACCAACAAAAACCTCGTGAAACAGTTTTTATGATGTTGAAAACTCTTAAAACAGTCAAACAACACATAGAAAATGTCGTTGCAACCGGTAAGATTGCAAATGACCAATTAACACAAATAAACTAAGACCAAGCAATTTCGCAGTCTAAAGGAGTAAAAACATGACAGACGATAACCCCATTGGGAACGAACCTATCAACATGGCGGAAGCCACAAGCCTACTACTTGACAGGCAGGAAACAGAAGATAATCCACAACCGAATCAAGAGGCACAACCACAAGCAGAAGTTGAAGAAACAGAAGCAATTACAGATATAGACGAACCAACAAGTGAAGAACCTTATGAAGTTGAAGAAGAAGATGAGGCACTTGAAGCTGTTGAGGAAGATGTATCGAAAGAATTAGAAGAAGCTACAACCGAAGATGAAGTTAACGAGTACGAGGAACAAGAATATGTCACTGTTAAGATTAATGGTGAAGAACAAGATGTTACCCTTGACGAATTAACAGCAGGTTACAGCAGACAATCTGATTATACTAGAAAGACAACCGAACTTGCCAATCAAAAAAAACAATTTGAACAGCAACAATCGGAACTTTTGAAGGAGAGAGAAAATCTCCGATTAGGTTTAGAGCAGTTAAACCAACAATTATCTAGTGACATACAAAACGAGCCAACAGAAGAACAATGGACAAGACTTTACGAAGATGACCCATTGGAATATGTGAGGCAAAAAGATGCGTGGAGAGATAAAAGAGAACACTTAGCAAGAGTTCAACAAGCAAATCAAGAATTGCAGTACAAACAACAACTTGAAGGTCAACAACAAATGCAAAAGGTTTTAGCCCAATCACAACAATATTTGAATGAGGTTATACCTGAGTGGAAAGACCAAAAGTTTGCTGAAAGTGACAAAAGGAAAATTGTTAAATATGCAACAAGTTTACCTGAAAAAGAAAGGTTTAGTGAGGCTGAGTTAAGTCAAGCAACAGACCATAGGGCAATTCTAATGTTAAGAAAAGCAATGATGTTTGATGAATTACAAACTAAAAAACCTCTTGTAAAAAAGAAACTACGCAAAGCACCAAAGATGACAAAGAGTGGTAAAAAATTAACAACTGCAAATGACCTAAAAAAAGGAAAGGTTGATAAAGCCTTTAATAAGTTAAGGTCAACAGGTAGCATGGATTCGGCTGTTGATTATCTTTTACAAAAATCCACATAACCTAAAAGGAAAAAACTATGGCAACATATAAAACCGCAAACGCTATCGGTGAAAGAGAAGATTTGTCAGATGTTATTACTCGTATAGACCCTGCAGAAACACCAATATTTTCTAATGGTAAAAAAGTAACTACATCAGGCGTATTTCACGAATGGCAAGTTCAAGAACTAACAGCAGCAGCTGATGACAACTATGTGGCTGAAGGTGCTGACTATTCTTATGTCAACCCAACAGCAACAACTAGACTTGGTAATTATCACCAAATTAGTGTTCAAGCTGCATCAGTATCAGGCACTTTAGATAGTGTTGATAAAGCTGGTAGAGATAAAGAAACAGCTTATGTTAAAGTTCTTAAAGGACTAGAACAACGCAGAGATATTGAAAAAGCATTATGTAAAAATGAGGCTCGTTCAGCATCAGACCCAAGAAAAGCAGGTAAAATTAGTTCATATATAACTAATGTAAGTCTTGTATCACCATCTACAACACCTACTGGTGATGGTACTGACGTATCTGACAAAGCAGGTACTAACGCTGCACTTGATTTAGCTAAAATAGATGCTGCAATGAAATTAGCGTATGATGATGGTGGACAACCTGATATGCTAGTTGTTTCACCTGCTAACAAAGTTGCATTTAGTGACTTATCAGGTGGTTCAGTTGCAACTGCACAATTACAATATTCAGCACCAAAAGAAATTGCTATTATTGGAAGTGTGTCAATGTATCTAACAGACTTTGGTGAGTTATCTGTCACAATAGACAGACAAATGCTAAATGATACAATATTCTTATTAGATAGTGACCATTATTCAGTTGGTTCATTACCTAATAGATTATTCTCTGTATCAGATGTTGCACCAACAGGTGACAGCACTAAGTTTGCTATTGTTTCAGAATGGACATTTGTTCCTACTGCACCAAAAGCACACGCAATGGTTACAGATTTAAGTACATCTTAATCTAACTAAAGAGGGCTGTCTTTGAGGGCAGCCCTCAAAAAACAAGAGAAAATAATGACAAAAAAAATTATTGGATATGACCCATACCAAAAGAAAACAACATATTTTCATGGAGGTAATGATGGTCAACATCATGTTTCAGTCGAACAAGAAACAAAACATATTATTAAAAAAGCAAAAGATTTAGACATTGATTACAAGCCATATAATTTGGTTGGTACTCAAAAACACATGAGGCAAGTAGCAGAAATACCTGCAAACCTATATTTTGAACTAACACAAAAACTTGGAGAGCCTAAAAAAAATAAAAAGGCATGGGCTAGATGGTTAAATGACCCTGACAACAAATATTTTAGAACCGGTGGTGGTAATATATAATGGCAATTACAACTTATTCAGAACTTAAAACAGCTATTGCTGATTTTTTAGCTAGAGATGATTTAACATCACAAATTGATACATTTATTGATTTAGCTGAAAGTCGCATATCTCGTGAACTAGAAACAAGGTCACAAGAAAATAGAACAACATTAACAGCAACACCTGATAATGCCTATATTTCTTTACCAACTGATTTACGAACTATAAGAAATGTTAAGGTGATGAATAATCCAAGAGTAACATTAAGATACTTAACACCATTACAAATAAAAGTTGAATATTCAACAACAGGCACAGGATTGCCAAGAGTTTATAGTGTTATTGGCGAGAATTTATTTTTAGCACCTATACCTGATAGTGCCTATAATATAGAACTTACATATAGAGCAAGTATATCATCATTAAGTGATAGCAATACATCTAATACAGTATTAACAAGATACCCAGACCTATATTTGTATGCTAGTTTATTTCATGCTTACACATACTTACTTGATGAACAAAGAGCAGCACAATATGAACAATTAATACAATTAACACTACAACAAATTAGAGTTGATGAAGAAAAAGGTTCTTATGGTGCAAGTTTAGAAATGCGTAGTGTTTATGGTGAAATGACATGATGAACATGGCATTTGGTGAATGGTTGCCTGACCAGCCTGACAATGTTAGTGGTGTTACAGTAGCAAAAAATGTAATACCGGCAGCAAGAGGTTATAGAGGTTTACAAGATTTATCACAATACAGTAATGCTGCAGATGGAAGAATAAGAGGATTATTTGCTGCAAAAGACGATAGTGGTGACCCTAAAATATTTGCAGGTGATGGAAGTAAATTATATGAATTTACTAAATCAAATTCTAATTTAACAAACATATCTAAAGCCGGTAATTATACAACACTTAATGATGAAGATGTTTGGAAGTTTATAGACTTTAGTGGTTTTGTAATAGGTGCATCAGGACACAACAATATACTACAAGTATATGATAATGGTACAAGTTCATTATTTGCTGACATATCTGGTAGCCCTGCTGCTAAACATATAGCTGTGGTTCGTGATTTTGTATTTACAGGCAATGTTAAATATGGTGGCACAACATATACAAATAGATTGTATTGGTCGTCATTAGCCTCTCATACAGGTTGGACTGCAGGAACAGACCAATCTGATATACAAGATATATTTGATATGGGTGATGTAACAGGTATTGTTGGTGGTGAATACGCAACAATATTGTGTGAAAAAGGTATTGTTATAGGTACTTATAGTGGTACACCACTTATATTCCAATTTGACAAAGTGCAAACAGGGTTTGGTTGTAACTATCCTAATTCAGTTGCCAATGTTGGCTCAACTGTATTTTATCTATCAGATGATGGTTTTTATAAATTTGATGGTAGAACATCAACACCAATAGGTGCAGAAAAAGTAAATCGTTTTTTCTTTGATGATTTTACAATTAGAAACAAAGGAAGAATGTCAACAGCAGTTGACCCTACAGAACAAATAGTTGTGTGGTCATATACATCAGGAAGTTCTAATGATGATAACCCTGATAGATTGTTAATATATAATTATGCTTTAGATAGATGGTCGTATGCAGAATTAGATTGTGAACTTATATCTTCTTTTATGACAATAAATTACACACTTGAAGAACTTGATAGTATAAGTAGTTCTATTGATGAATTACCTGCTTCACTTGATAGTGCTATTTATATAGGTGGTCAATTTATCTTTGGTGGTGCTAAAGACCAAAAGATACACACCTTTAGTGGTATTAATAAACAGGCTTTAATAGAAACAGCTGATTTAGATACAGGTGGTGGCAAAACAAGTATTATTACAAATGTTATTCCTTATGTCGAAATTGCACAAGGAACAACACCTGATGTATCAGCACAAGTATCTACAAGAAATAGACAGGTTGATAGTGATAGTTTTGGTTCAACATCATCATTAAATGCAAATGGATATTGCAACATAAGGTCAAATCAAGGTAGATATCATAAGGTGAGATTAAATGTATCAGGCACTTGGAAATACATACAAGGTGTCGAAATAGAGGCAAAAACAACAGGTAAAAGATAAATGGTAGATAATCAGTTTAGAAAATTACCTTATCAGGGTGGCGACCCAAGACTTGTAGCAGAGATTGTAAATCGCACAATAGATGGTGGTTTAAATTCTACTGGTAAATTTACAGCAATAGCACATTCTGCAACGACTACAGTTAATGACGAAAGAGTAGGTGAAAATAGTGTTATATTATTTATGCCTCATTCATCTGGAGCTGCACAACATATAAATCATTTTTACATGCAAACTGTTAATAATGGCTCTTTTGTTGTTGCTCATCAAAACTCAG
>Ga0222719_10001666_pt1 | contig 21221 bp, 21 predicted proteins | sample C33_34DmetaG_FD_165039 | JGI IMG/M metagenome (GOLD analysis project Ga0222719, IMG submission 165039) | Estuarine water microbial communities from San Francisco Bay, California, United States - C33_34D | ecosystem: Environmental > Aquatic > Marine > Unclassified | place: USA: California... | reverse complement strand
AATAGTACTGTTATTATTTCTAATTCTAAATTTGTAAACGATTTAGGCTACGGTATTATTGCTAATAACGGAGCAACTATTAGTGTTGACAATACAACAACAGAATTTAACCAAGTTGGTATCTATGCTAACAACGGTGCTGAAATTATTACACGCAATACTAACAATAGTTATGGTAACTTTGGTCTTGCTGCTAAAGGTTCAGATCCAAACGAAATTCCAGATGTAATTGGCCTAGCAAATGCAATGGTTCAACCCGCTAAAGCGTACACAACAGGTACCTATACAAATGCGAGCGGGGAGGCTACCCTAACTGTATACGATTTAGCATCTAAACCTACAATTGGTTCAATTGTTACAATACATCATGGTGGATCAGTTGGTAGATTAAACTATACTGTTAGCAGTATTATTAACTTGTCTGACTTAGACAATGATGGTACTGAAGGTGAAGCAGGTGATGAAGTTGGTGCAGGTGTTTTAAGTAACTCTGTTTACCAGTTATACTTACGAGAAGATAGTGTTCAGTCAAATGACTACTATGGTACACTACAAGATACAGTAGCACACAACACACTTATTGAATTTAGACATAACTACAATCAAACTATTAATGGTGTTGCTGATACTGCTACGTTGGTGTCAAAATCAAATGTAGCATTAAACTATAACGACTCACAAGCAACGTACAAAGCAACTGATATTTCTATAAATGATACATTTGGTTTGCCATTGGCTGCAAACACTGTTAATTATACGTCTGATATAGGCTACGACTTTGTTAACTTTACAACTAGACTTCCTAACCTTAGTGGCGGCCACGGTTCTGCACAAGGTGATACTAGTATTGCAATTCAATTACTAGATGCAGGGGATCTTGCTAGATTATTATACGACAGTGTTAACGATGCTAACCCTGGAGATCCTGGTTACGTAGGCGGTATGTCATTTGTATGGCAAGGTAAAACACATCAAGTTACTGGTTATACTGACATGATATCTTATTACTACATAGATATTATCGATGTTGCAGGAACTAATATCCATCCTACATATTCAGGCACAGGCATTAACAATGCATTTAGTGTTACGGTTGAAACTACATTAACAGCAGGTTTAGGAGTAGGAACTGTAGGTGCTGTAACTAGTTCAACTGCAACTATTAAAGCAAACAATCATACATTTAATAGTGTAGGTACTGGTTCAGTTAATGCTACTAATTTACCAGCAGCAGTGTTTGGTGATCCAGACAACTCTGTTGCAGAAAGTTATTCAAACTCAGAAACTGCATCGAACGCACAAGTTTGGGAAAGAACACGTGGTAAAATTTATCACACAAGTACAGACGAAGCAGGAATTTATAGAGTTGGTAGATTCTTTAATGTTAATCAAGAAACAGGTGCTATTAGTTTCTCAGGAGACGTAGGTTTATCTAATGCAACTGCACTAGGCTTTAAGAAAGGTGTTGTTGTTGACGAGTTTAGTACAGACGACTCTTTTGCTGACGAATCAAGTTCAGCAGTTCCAACAGAAAAAGCAGTAGCATCTTACTTGTCAAGAAGATTAGGTACTACTGTTGCAGGAGCACAATTAACATCTACTAGAATTGGTACTGGTTTCTTACCACTTGATGGTAGTAGTGCATTAGAAGGCACACTTGATGTAGACGAAAATCAAATAGTTAACGTTGGACTACCAAACGGTGACGGCACTGCTGCAACTAATAAAAACTATGTTGATGCAAGAGTGCTTGATCATGACGAACTTGCAGAATTAAGAGACTTTGAATTTAATAATGTTGGTGCCAATGATTTTATTGTTTCCACTAACAAGAAGAAAATTATTACAGATGTTCCAAGTTCTGCATTTGCATACGGTGATGTACTTACTAAAGTTGGTGATCCAAGTGTAACAGGTACTATCATTGATATTGATGTTGACTTTGATCAAATACTAGGTGATGTTGGCGCTGCATATGAAGTAAGAAAAATTGCAATTACTCCTACTGCCGGTACATTTGCGTTAGGTGACATTGTTACTAACGGCACTGGTACTGCAACAATATTAATGAGTCCAAGAAGTGAGTTTGCAAATTCAAATCTAAACCCAGCAAGTAATGTTCAACTAACAGTTAATAGAACGCAAACAAAAGCAGAAACAACTATTGTTATTACACCAGGTTGTATTGTTAATAGTATGATTAGCCCAAGTGCTGCAATTTCACAAAGTAAACTTGCAATGCAAAAGGCAAATACGTTCCCTGAATTTGATCCAGTAGTTGGTTGGGACGGTACTGCTCCAAAGACACAAGCAGACTTAGGTCTTGCCAAGTTCTCAGATCAAAACTTTACAACTAAAGATGGTTATGTAAGACTTAAAGTAAATGGTGTTGAATTCCACGAACTACAAAACATTGATCAGTATCAAGTGATTGGTAGAGTGGTTGCTGGCACAGGTTATACAGATCAAATTGACTTTAGTGATGTTGTTAAATTTGGTCTTGGTCTTGAAGATCTAGACTTTACAAACACCATTGTATCAGGTGATGTTGGATTCCCTGGTTCTGCACTAATTAAACTAAGCGAAGGTAACTATGGTGTTACTGTTGTTAGTGCTGATCCAGATGCTGATACACTTGTTAGAAGAACTAACACAGGAACTGTAAAAGCAGTTGGCTATGAGGTTGGCGACGCTGGCGGGAATCTTTCATTATCTCGTACAGGTGACACGCTATCACTTAAAACTCCAGATGATGGTTTAATATTGTACGCTACAGGCGGACAAACAAATCCAACTCCAGTGTATCCAATTGTTAGTATTCCTGGAAAGGTTGATATTGGTAATACTGGTATTACTGCTGAGAGTTATTTACAGGGTCAAAGTAATTACGCTGGTGAAAGTTTTGTATCAACAGATTGGATTTACACAAAGTTCATCGAAGCAAGTGATGAAAGAGGTACAGCAAGTACAGGTATCAGTTTAGGTGCTAACACTGGTCTACCATCTAGTTCAAATGATGCAATTGTTATGGTATCAAATGGCATCGAAAAGATGGTTATTGATAATAATTTTATTAATCTAGGTACATCTAATAATACAGTAACACTTGAAGGTACTGTGTTTAATGTAGGCACAACTTATGGTACTAATTTAAATATTGGTGGTAATACATCTACAGTTAAGTTAGGTTCAGCAACTACTGCTAGACTTGAAGTTCCAGCAAGATTGTCAACAGACATCATACCTGCAACTGATAATACTATAAACTTAGGTCGTGGTGGCGCAAATCCTCTAAGATTTAATACAGTATATGCTGTAACATTTAGTGGTACTGCTACTACTGCAAGATACGCTGACTTAGCAGAAAAATATACTGCTGACGAAGCATACGAGCCAGGCACTGTACTAGTATTAGGCGGTGATGCTGAAGTAACAACTACAAACAGAAAAAATGATCCAGCAGTGGTTGGTGTTGTTTCAACTGATCCTGCATTCTTAATGAATTCAGAATTAGGTGGCGAAAATGTAGTTGAGGTTGCTCTAACAGGTAGAGTACCTTGTAAAGTAATTGGCGCTGTTAAGAAAGGTGACATACTTGTAACTAGTGCAGTTCCAGGTTATGCAATTGTAAACAACGAACCAAAGGTTGGTACTGTCGTTGGTAAGGCAATTGAAAACAAAGAAACCAGCGACCGTGGCACTATAGAAATTATTGTAGGAAGAGTATAATGGCAAAGCAAACTATAAACATTGGTACATCTGAGAATAAAGGAGATGGGGAAAGCATCCGTTCAGCCTTTGATAAGATTAACGACAATTTTGACGAACTATATGCATACGATGCACCGTACACACCCGCTGATGCAACTCAATGGTCGACTCCGCCAACAACGGTGGGTGAAGCTCTTGATATGTTAGCAGATTACATTTATCAAGCACACGGCAACAATCCGATTTAACGATAAATATAGAAAATAGGAACAGAAAATGGCAAATAGATTTCCACTAATCATTGACACAACAGACGGTAACAAGATAAAAGAGTTACCGAGTGGAGATGATTTAAATTTAGAAAACAGTAGCATAGTAAATGCTGTATCTATTGAGACACAAACACTAACTGTTAATGGTGTAGCAATTACGTCAAACGTAGGTAGTTACAACGATTTAACAGACAAACCTAATATACCATCAGACGTATCACATTTAACAGATGCTGCCAATTTGTTCTTTTCTAGAGACTATAACGATTTATCAAATTTACCTGCATTGTTCCCAGGCGACTTTGCTTCGTTAACAAGTAAGCCAACTACACTAGCAGGTTATGGTATTACTGATGCATTACAAGCAGGTACCACAACACTTACTGATCTAAATATTACAGACGGTCCTTCAGGATATGTATTAGCAACAGACGGTGCTAATAACTTTGCGTTTGTTAGTGTTAATGCTGCTACAGGTAACTTAAACTTAACTGATCTAAGTGTAACACAAAATGCTGCTTCGGGTACAGGAACACTAACATATAACAATGGCTTTGGTGTCTTTACCTATACGCCACCTGACTTGACACCTTTTGCTACGATAGCAAGTTTGTCTGCTGTTGCTACCGCAGGCGACTTTGCTTCATTAACGAGCAAACCAACTACACTAGTAGGATACGGTATTACTGATGCTGCAACTAGCGCACAAGGCGCATTAGCAGACAGTGCTGTACAACCAGGTGACACATTCCGTGGCGATCATGTTGGATCTGTTTATGCAGATGATTCAACACAGATGGTTGACGCTGTTGCTGGAAAGATTGTTGGTCCTATTGAAACTAACTCAGCAACATTAAATGGGTCAAATGTACTATCAGTTGCGGACTTTGGTGCAATTGGTATTGTAATATCAGATGGTGCTGGAAACTTTACTGCTACTACAAATAATAGTGCTAATTGGGATACAGCGTACAGTTGGGGGGATCACAGTACAGCAGGATATTTACTTGCTAACGAGCCAAGAACAGGTGATGTAACAGGTTCTGTGTTTGGTGATGATTCTACACTACTTGTTGACGGTGTTAATAGCGTTATACCTTACAGTGTATTGAATGGTGTTCCAACAACTATTGCAGGGTTTGGCATAACTGATGCAGATTTAGATACTATTACTAATTTTGGTAATAGCACAGAAAATGCTATTATGATAGGCGGCTTAGAAATTGGTGAAAACTATTCAACTATTCCGCTATACAAAAACTTTGAAGTAGGCTACGGTCCAGGCGACAATAAATTTGCTCGTTCTATAATAAACATGACATCATTTGGAGGCGCAACTGCTCCTGCATTAGATTTAGGTGCATATAGAGAAAGCCCTGCAAACAACGATCGTGGTCCACAACTATTATTTAGAACAAGTACAACTAGTTTAGCAAACTATAATATCGCTCAACTTAATACACGAGTGCTTGATATTACATCAGGTTCAGAAGATGGCCAGTTATCTATAGCCGTTGCTAAAAATGGTGTAATGACTAGTGTGGCACAATTTAGAGGTGAGTATGTTTTACTAGATGCGGATCTTCGCGTAAAAGGTAACATAGCATCTGGTCCAGGATTTGATTTACAACTTAATGGTAACACAGGCCAAAAATTAATTTTAGGTAATAGTGCAGCAATGACAGGAATTGAAATTGGTTCTAGTACTGTTACAACTGTTATTAAAGGTGATTTAACTATTGAGGGCGACTTAGGAGGTATTACCATTGATCCAGGTTCTATTAGTTTAGATTTAAGTGACTTAAATGATACTAATATAACTAGTCCAACAAATGGTGCGTTCCTACGCTGGGACGGTTCTAACTGGATTGACCAAGGTGTGCAACTTGACGGATTAAGTGATGTGACAATTACAAGTCCAGTTGCAGGACAAGTATTAAAATATAACGGTAGTCAATGGACACAAGCAGCAGGTTATGGAACTACAGACTTTACTACAGACCTAAACAATGCTTCTGTTAACGCACTAAATGACGTTGATACTACAACAACAGCACCAATTGCTGGACAAGCGTTAATTTGGAGTGCAGCAACAAATACATGGGTACCGGGTGAAGTTGCAGCGGTTGGAAACTTTGTTCTTGACGCTAGTGTTATTGACACTGATGACAGTTCAGGAATTAATGTTGTGCCACAAACAACATTCAATTCAGATGTAACTGTAGATAGTGATCTAACTGCACATGTTAGAATTATTCTAACTGGTAGTAACAGAGAAATTTATTCAGATCAAGATATTATATTAGCAACTTATGTAGGTGATGGAAATGTTATTGTTGATGGCAACTTAACAATCACAGGCGAAATAACTGCTGAGTCAGGTTCGGGTACTGCTCCAGAACTGTTATCACAAACTGATTTGTTATTTACTGCTGAACAAAGAGTTAAAATCACAAGCAGTCCACTCCAATTAGCAGATTATACAGACCTAGAAAAAGACAGTATTGTCGTTGAAGAAGGTGACACAATATTCAACACAGATTCAAAGAACATTGAAAATTATGCAAAAGGAAAATGGAATCGTATAGTTAGCCCTGTATGCATGGGCTCTCTTGGTGTTGATAATGCAGCAGTAGGTACTCCAACAGTTTCGGGGCAAGGATTTGGATACACATTCACTGATGTTTCTTCAGGAATATATGATATTACATTTGACCACGAACTAGCAACAGATACATATGCTATTAATGCACACGCAGATCGCTTTACAAACATTGAAGTCTTTATTTCAAATAAAACAACAACAGGATTTAGAGTAGAAGTACAATCAAGTGGTACTCCTACAACTGAGAGAGCAAACTTCCAAGTATGGGATTATTAATCTATGTCAGAATTAAAAAAGTATACCCTAGGGACACATACAGCAGAACAATGGCCTGAAATTTATGAACTATTAACAACTGAAGATACTAATAATGATGGCATTCCGGATAGACTAGTGTCGTGCGAAGATGATAAAGTACATAGTCCAACTCGTGGAACTTTCTTATTATCAGACGAAGAAGCAGAAGACTTAAAGAATCATCCTTCAATTAAATTTATTCATTTAGATTTGCCGTCATATCCTGAGCAATTTAAGGCGCCGCCAGATCAACTTGTTTCTGCTAGTCCAGCAGTGATTAATAGGTATAACACTTCAGTTAAAAACTATAAACAAGTGTCATCATTACCAACTACTCCTGGTGCGGCTGACTATAATAGAGCAGGATATCAGTTATTACGTACAACGAGTCAACGAGATCCATGGAGTTCAAATGCGTATAACTCTACAGCAATACTTAATCGAAATATTCAATTGCAGGGAACTGGTGAAAATATTGATGTTATAGTAACCGACGATGGATGTTGGTTTGGACATCCAGAATTTCAAAGCAATACTAATACTCCTACTCCTGCTAACTTTATTGGCGGCAATCCATTACCGGGTGACGGTACTTGTATGTTGCTAGATCTTTTATTAGATGCTCCATATTATATTGATCCAGACTGGTTTGACGCAGATCCTTCCAACAGATTAATAACACGATGGGACGGTACAATTGTTCCAGACGAACTAGAAGCGTTAAGATGGTGGGCATTTACTGCTAATAGGTCTACACAATTTAACAGTTATGGAACAGTAAATCTAATATCAAGTGGTTACACACGAGCAAGAAACAACGGTTCTAATGCTGCTAGATCAACATATGGACAACACGGTACTGCTTGTGCTTCATTAACATATGGAAGATCTCTAGGTTGGGCATACAATGCTAATAAATGGTTTTTACAAAATCTTAACTATTTTGGAACAGATATTGAACCGTCTTTTGATCTTGTAAAACTATTCCATCAAATGAAACCAATCAACGAGTATTGGCAAAATAAAAATCCAACAATAACATCAAACAGTTGGGGGTATCGTGCAACTAAAGGTTCTAATGGTGATTATTATCATTTCCGTGGAAGTTCTGTGCAGTATGGTGGACAGTTATCCGAACCTGCATTTATAGCACATATGGGTCTAACTGGTGACGGCGGACGTTGGAAGAGTGAAATGAAATACAACTCAATGGTGCAAGCCGGTGAAGAAATGTTAGATGCAGGTGTTATTATGATTGTAGCGGCTGGCAACTCTAATCAGAAACTAGTTTCATCAGATCATCCAGATTTTAATAATTACATTGCTGCTGGTTCAGGTACAACTCTTGAAGATTCAAGATATTATGAATTTGGTCTTGAAACTACAGGTACAACAAATCGTAGAGGATTTCCACAACAACTTGGAAAATATTTTGATCCTGATACGGGCATTCGTATACACCCTGTGATACAAATTGGTGCGTTAGATGATGCTCAAATAACAAGTCCAATTAGAGAACGAAAAGTAAATTATAGTGATCGAGGCAACGATATAGACATTTATGCACCTGCCGACGGCACAATTGCTGCTAATCACAGTTATTCTAATTTAGGAAGACATCCTGCAACTTATCCAGGATTTACTTATAATGGCGGCATAGCATATGATTGTGCATTTGGCGGTACTAGTGCTGCTTGCCCTGTTGCGGCTGGATTTATTGCTACAGTTTTAGAACACAATAGAGGATGGACTTGGCGAGATATTAGATCTTGGTTGTCAACTTTAGATATTGTTCCTAGTTCTCAAATGTATTACGGCACCGAATCAACTAGTGCAACATCATCAAACTGGTATGATTACACTAGTTTAGAGGGTGGCGTAGGAAATGTTTTGTATCGAGGTAATATCACAATATCAAACGAATTACCACCAGATCAAGATACTCCAGACTCAACTGCTGTTACTACACTTTCACGAGGCAATATTAGGTTCCGTAGTGGTGTGACACTGAAACTAAGATAAATATAGTATAGGAATTAAAAATGGCTATTCAAACAATTAATATCGGAACTATTGCAAACGACGGGACAGGAGATGACCTTCGTACGGCTTTTGACAAAGCAAACAATAACTTTACAGAACTAGATAGTCGCTTTCCAGAAGTAACATTTGGAACAAACTTAGGAACAGGTGCACCTGTATTTGAAAGTGCCGACGGCGGCGAATTATTCTTTAGAAGTATTGTTGCAGGCGACAATACTGTTGTTACATATAATGGTACTTCTATTAGTATTTCCGCTATAGATAGCCTCGACCAATTAATAACTACTACTGATTCCGGAACCGTTGTTGTTGAACGCGGTCAAACAATGTCAATCATTGGTAGTACAGGTATTACTACAGAAGCAAACGGTCAAGACATTTCTATACACGTAATTGACGGCATTTTATCAGCAGATGGTACCCCTACTCTAAGTGCAAATTTAAATGCTAATTTTAAAAATATTATTAACGGCGGTACTGTTAGTGCTTCTCAATTTGAAGGACCTTTAAGTGGCCTAGTTTATGGCATTGATATACGTCAGTTAAGTGCATTACATTCACCAGGATTTGACTTTGGTGAATTTACTCAGTCAATAACTAACTTCCAAGATTGGTTAGAATTTAGTACAACTATTGACCTTGGTGGATTTACTTCACCGACAGCAGCGGTGATTGATCTTGGAGGGTTTGTCTAATATTTTCCGCTAAATACTACAAATAGGAAATATAATGGCAAACTACTGGACTCTATCTACAGGAACAAAATTAACTACTTTAGAAGAAGGGGTAGAAACTTCTGTTGCGTTACCTCTCTCTGAACCGTCTGCCTCTGTTAAATTAATAAGCGGATCGCTCCCTGCAGGTATGTTGTTAAGTGGTACTAACATTATTGGAACTCCTTACGAAGTTGTAAGAAATACAGACTATACCTTTGTATTAAGAGCAACATACGATAACAAAATAAGCGATAGAACATTTATTATTGAAGTTCAGGGTCCAGATGCACCAACTTGGGTTACTCCTGCAGGTGATTTGCCTATAGGGCAGCGAGATCAAATATATATTTTAGATAGTTCTTTGATAGACTATCAACTTGTGGTTGAAGATTTAGATGTTCCTGTAGGACAAACATTAGAATTTTTTATCGATAAGGGCGACGGCGAATTGCCACCGGGTATACAACTAACAACAGATGGACGTTTAGTTGGTATAGTTGAACCATTACTTTCTTTAGAAAGATACTTAGATCCGCAAAACTTTGACAAAGTAGGCTATGACTCTATACCATACGACTTTGGCCAATATATGCAAAATGGTTTTGATAGTTTCTTCTATGACACAGTTCCGTATGATCATAGTGAGCCAACTAGATCGCCTAAAAAATTAAACAGACAATATAAATTTGTAGTATCAGTTACCGACGGCGACACTACTGCTAAACGTCAATTTAGCATTTTTGTTATTGGTGACGATTTTGTGCGTTCTGATACAACATTAATGAAAACAGGAAATGGTGTTTTTACTGCTGATGTAACACATATTAGAACTCCAGTATGGTTAACTCCGCGAGATTTAGGATACCGTAGAGCAAAGAACTACGTTACACTTATGCTAGATGTTCTTGATACTAACGAGTTATTAGGACAAATAGTTTACAGTTTAGAATCTGTAAATGATGACGGAAGTGTAAGTGTTTTACCTCCTGGTGTAAAATTAGATCCTACTACAGGAGAAATTGCTGGCAGTGTACCATATCAACCAAGTACAACACAAGAATATAAATTTAGTGTTCGTGCAACAAGATATGGTGTTGTTAACGAAAAACAAGATTTAACATTAGAAGTATATGAAGATGCACCGATTAATTCGCATTCTATAAAAGTTATTAAAAGTTTAGATACTTCACTACTAGTAGGTCGTAAACTAACTATTGGAAATGACTTATTCACTATTACTTCTGTAGATAAAACAGAATCAAGTACATACGATGTATTATACTTAGGTGAAAATGTTATTGTAACTGCTTGGGAGAACGGACTGCCAAGTGAAACAACAATTTCTATTAGGAAATTAGGTCCTGAAACTTTATCTCAACTTATTGGTTTAGATATTTCATGGGGATCTAACACATATACTATAGATAGTGTAGATGATAATACTAGAGTGTATCGTTCAAAAACAGTACATACATCTTCTTCTTTATTTGCAGGAGATGTTGATACATACTGGGAGGAAGTTACAGGGTATGATTTATCTTTAATTGATAAATCTTCTTTAAATGTTTGGATGTCAGATAACAATTACAACCTAAGTGAACTTGTAAAATATAATCCTTCCGAGTTTGAGTATATTACTTTTACAACGCCTATTACACAAACAATATATGCTGGTTCAAATACTACGTTAACATTAGTTGAACTATATACCAATGACGTAGTATCACAAGGAACTAACTATACATTTAGTTTCTCTGACGATATATATCTTGAAGGTGTTAGTAGTGTCAAAACTTTTATAGTTAAGACTATAGGAGATGTTGATTCTAGATTAATTTGGAATTCAAATTCTAATTTAGGAACCTTAATTACAAATTACGATTATAGATTAAACATTGATGCAGTTTCTAATGTACCAAATTCTTATCTATTATTTAAAATTACTAGCGGATCACTTCCACCAGGTTTAACTATGGCGTTTGATGGAACTATACACGGTACCATCAAAAAGTTTAGTAACGAAAAACGTAAAGGTGTTACATTATTTGACGGTGTAACTACAACATTTGATGCTACCTTTGATAGATCATATAGATTTACAGTTAGTGTACAAGACCAATATAAACTAAGTGTTGAAGAACGTGAGTTTTATATTATTGTTGATGATAGTGAAGACACTCGTTATAGTAACTTGTATGCTAGACCAATGTTGCGTCAACAAGATCGTGATCGTTATAACGAATTAATTAACGATCCTGATGTATTCTTAACAAAGTATCTTTATAGACCAAATGATCCTACATATGGACTTCAACTGTACCCACAATTTTTAGTATATGCAGGCATTGAAACCAAAGAAACAAATCAGTACGTGGCTGCAATGGCTAAAAATCATAAAAGACGTTCTTATAAGATAGGTAAAGTAAGAACTGCGGTTGCTAAACTTCCTGGCACTAATGATGTTGTTTACGAAGTTGTTTATCTTGATGTAATTGATCCTGCAGGTGCTAAAAAAGGACAGTCTACAGCAAAACAAATCAAAATTAAAAATGCTGCTAAGTTAATTACCAATCAGTCTGACACAGGTGACGAGCGTAATTTTTATGCAGTAGTACGAATAGTTTTACGTTCAGGTGCAATTATTACAACTTCATCAAATATATCACAATACACCGTTGAACTTAGAGGAGCATTAGGATCTGCAAGAGGAAACGATGTTATAATTAACGAGCCTATTGTAAGTGTTACACTACGTAACGGCGAGATAATTGAACTAGCACCGTCTGATATACAAATTCAAAATACAGAAGATGCAAGCCCATGGTATTTGCGTAGCATTGATAGTAACGAATTACGTGTTGACTCTGACGCTGTTGAAGGCAGTCAAGAATATGACAGAACCAGATATATTTCAAACTTGAAAAACATGAGAGACAATATTAAAGATATTGGACTAACAAACAGAGAATTTTTACCTCTTTGGATGCGTACTCCACAAAAGGATAATTATCCAGAATTAGGTTATACACCTGCTATTCCGTTGTGTTATTGTAAACCAGGAACAGCAGAAATTATTGCTAGAGCAATTGAATACAAACAGTTAGACTTTAGCGGAATTAATATGGATATTGATAGATTTATTATAGATAGTACATTTGATGGTAGTGATCAAAAGTATTTGTTAATGGCAAATTATCAGTTTAACGTGTAAGAAAGAATAAATACACTAAATATTTAGGAGACTTTTTAAATGGCAAGTAACATTACAACATCATCAATAGACGAACTTTTCCCAGTAGCGGGAGAAGATAATGATTCACAGGGTTTTAGAGATAATTTTAGAATCATCAAGGATGGTCTTGCTACTGCTGCTGACGAAATTACTACTTTGCAGTCAGATACCGCAAAATTAAACGATGAAAACGATTTTAACGGAAATGTTATTAGAAATGCTGTTTTTATTAATAATTCTAATGAAGCATATATTTCTGATACAGTTTCAGTCTCGCAAGATATTTTATGGACAAACGGCGAATACCAAATCTTTACACTAAGTGATGATGTTACGCTAACTACAACAGGTTGGCCAGAATCAGGAAAACTAGGTAGAATGTGGATTGGTATTAAGAGTGACGGCATTAACCGTGTATGTACTTTTGCTGCTAGTGGCACTGGTATTATTAAAGTAAGCCCAGGTTGGAAATCACTAGGCAATATTCCAACTGCTAGTGTTGCTGCTACAAGCGATACAGATTTGACATTTATCAATATGTGGTCAAATGATGGTGGATTAACTGTGTATGCAACATTATTAGGAAAATTTGAAGTATAATGTTTAACCCCTTGGTTGATTCTTTTGATGATCTAAACGACAATCAACTAGAATTGAAGGTTCATGAACTTTCAAAAAAATATTTTCAAACACATAATCCAGATTTGCGTATGCAAATTGCATCTATTTTAGATATGCTAAAAGAAGAACTGCACTCTCGCAGACAAAAACAAGCCATTCAGCAACAAAATGGCGAAAATGGTCTTGACAATTTAATCAAGATCAGTTAAACTACAAGAATGCTTATGAAAACAGATTCTCTCGGTGTACCCAGATTCTCTAATCGCGATCTTATTGATATGATCTATAGTGGTCATGCGGATAAAGTCCATGTGGTGCTGTGCGATGCTTCGGACGATGTAGACAAGTTCGATGCCGCAATGGAAGAGCAAGGTTTTCCAAAATTACAAAAATATATTCCGTTAGATGTAGATCAAAAGACATTTGATGGCGTTTGTCAAGGCGAATGGTTTATGCCTGACGAATATAAAAGCCTCGATGTAGAAGCATATGTGATAAACAAATGTGAATCAGACATAGAACAACAAAGAGCATTTGCCGAATTACATGAATTTCACAAACGTGGTATGACGGACTTGTTACGCTATATGATCTATCTTGTAGACTTTATGCGTGAAAATAACATCGTATGGGGCGTAGGTAGAGGTAGCAGTGTAGCAAGTTATGTGCTATACTTGATAGGTGTTCACAGAATTAATTCAATCCAGTATGACCTGGATTGGCGTGAGTTCTTGAGATAAGTACTAATATAATTTAGGAGAAAAATTATGCCAATGAAACAAACAGGACGTAAAGTCTACAAAAGTATGCAAGGCAAAACCGTTGATATGGATTTGTTACGCCAACGCAATGAATTAACTCCTGCGGTTGGCAATGCTCGTGTAAATGCACGTGGTGATGAATTAGGCCCAGGTGGTAAAATTCTTCGTAAACGTGAAGATGTATTGAAAGAATATTATCAAAATTCAAAAGGTGTTCCAGAGGAGGCTGCTGTTAGTCGTAAACCAGCACCAGCACCAACGCCAGCACCAACAGTGGCAACGAAGAAAGTTGAACCAAAAGAAGAAGTTAAGCCAGTAGTAGAAAAAGACCTAACTGATGATTGGGTTGAAGACGAAGATGGCAATTTTGTACCAGCAGGTGAATAATGGCTCAGAACATTAATTCTATTAAAGGAAATCTTCGCGCAGTAGGAAATCGTGTGCTGGTCACCGATATGTATTTTGGAGAGCAAAAGACCGCAAGTGGTCTTATTATTGGAAATGATGACGGGAAGACTCGTGGCATCTATCCACGTTGGGCAAAAGTATACGCAAAGGGTCCTAGGAATACGGATCCGTATGAAGTAGGCCAATGGATTCTTATTGAACACGGTCGTTGGACTCGTGCAATGAAAATGAATGACGGGTCAGAAGACTTTGATGTTCGTATGATAGAAACAGAAAGCATTTTAGCATACTCTGACGAAAAGCCAAATGACCTAAGCATAGGTGCAGAATATTCAGACGGCGACCACGCAACAATAGATCCTAGCAGTTTTATGAGGACATAATGACAAATCCATTTAAAGATATTGACACGTTTCAAACAGCGTGTGATCAAGAGCCTAGTACTGAAAACTATGCCATGTATCTTGATCTAATTAAAGAAGAATACGATGAACTACAACTTGCACTAGCAAATAACGACACCGTAGAACAACTCGATGCACTTGTTGATATTCTTGTTGTTACTATGGGTGCAATTAGAGCAGCAGGCTTTGATGGCGAAGGTGCGTGGAAAGAAGTAATGGATACAAACTTTGCTAAGATTGATCCAGTTACAGGCAAAGTTCGTAAACGTGAAGATGGCAAGGTACTGAAGCCAGAAGGATGGAAGGCTCCACAACTAGAGCAATTTATCAATAAGTGATGTTAGATGAAGTGTACAACTTTCAAGTTGTTGATGATATATTGTCAGAGAACGAAGCAGACTGGCTTGAAAAGTTTGTTTTAGGTGATCCAGACAACAGACATATAATACCTCAACTTGAATTTTCACCAAAATATGAACCAACTGCTGATAGCGACGATGGTTTACCGACATTAAGTTTCTTTTATCCTATAAAAGATGATATCCATGGCACTAGTAAACATGTAGAAACGTTTTTAGGACCTATTATTAATTGGTGCACTAAAAACAAAGTTCCATTACAAACATTAGTTAATGCTAGAGTATTCATAACTTATCCTCCAGATAACAAAGAACTAAAATATCACCAAAAACATATAGACCTACCTCACATAGATTCTCATCTTTCAGCCATATACTATGTGCATGATGCAGATGGTCCAACATATTTGTTTAGAAACGATGGTACCATTTTAGACAAAGTATATCCAAAAAAGAATAGACTATTAGTATTTTACGGAAAGATACAACACGGGGCAGGTGTTCCAAAAACTGGACATCGCTGTATCATCAATTATAATTTTATTGCTTGACTTTCTATAATATTTCAGTTATAATATATGAAATAGTATAGGAGTAGTCCGTGGCAACGCATGGTATGATTGATTTAGAAACGTTAGGTGTAGAACCAGATAGTGTTGTTATGACTCTAGGTGCTATCAAGTTTGATCCATTTTCAAATGCAGAACCTCACAGTCCCTTATACTTGCGGGGTGATGTAGAAGAACAGTCAGAACAGTATGGTCGTTCAATTGACGATAACACACTTGCATGGTGGAGTAGACAACCCCAAGCAATTCAAGATGAAGCATTTGGTGAACACACAGATCGTGTTACTGTACAAGAAATGTTACGTCAACTTAACAAATGGTGTGTAGGATTAGACTACATTTGGTGTCAAGGTCCTACATTTGACTTTGTTATATTACAACATTTATACAAGGCAGCAGAAAAACCTGCACCGTGGAACTATTGGCAGATACGTGACAGTCGCACACTGTTTGCAATGATGCCTCAGGATCCACGCAAAGCAATACAAGAAGAACTACATAATGCATTAGCAGATTGTTATTATCAAGCGAAGTGTGTTCAACAATCATACAAACACTTTGGAGTAACAAACAAATGATGGATAGACAATCAAAAGAAGGCGGCTTAACTGAAAAGCAACTACAGGACTTTTTAGATAAAGGTGGTAAAATTCAAAAATGTCCTGCTGGAGCAAGAACTGAAAACATTTCATATAAAAGTTATTACGGACGTAAGCCAAAAAAAGAACAGGAAAAGAAATGAAAGAATTATGGGTAGAAAAATATCGTCCTAAGACGATAGATGGATATGTGTTTAGAGATGACGCACAACGTAATCAAGTTAAAACGTGGATCAAAGACAAAACAATCCCGCACTTGTTGTTTAGCGGCAACGCAGGTATTGGTAAGACTACACTTGCTAAACTGTTGTTTAACGAACTAGATGTTAATGACTTAGACATACTAGAGATTAACGCATCGCGAACAAACTCAGTAGATGATGTTCGTGATAAGATTGTAAACTTTGTCCAAATGATTCCGTTTGGAGACTTTAAGGTAGTACTATTAGATGAGGCAGATTACTTATCACCTAACGCACAGGCTGCACTTCGTGGAGTTATGGAAGAATATCATACAACTGCTAGGTTTATACTTACTTGTAATTACCCTAACAGGATTATTCCAGCTCTACACAGTCGTTGTCAAGGCTTCCACATTGCCAAGATCGATCAGACTGAATTTACAGCTCGCGTGGCTGAGATTCTTATTACGGAAGGGATTACGCCAGACCTGGACACTCTAGACACTTATGTAAAAGCAACCTACCCAGACTTGCGTAAGTGCATTAACATGGTACAAATGAATAGCCAGGATGGTTCATTGCTTGCTCCGCATGAAGGTGACAGTGGTGAGCAAGACTGGAAACTAGATATGGTAGAATTGTTCAAAGCAGGCAAGATTCAAGAAGCACGTAAATTGTTGTGCGGCTCTGTTAGAACAGAAGAAATGGAAGAAATTTATCGTTGGCTTTACGATAATATTGAGCTGTTTGGTGAGGAAGAGAAGCAAGACTCTGCTGTTCTTATCATTAAACAAGGTCTTGTAGACCATACGTTAGTTGTTGATGCTGAAATCAACCTAGCGGCAACATTAATTAGATTAGCGAGGCTTTAATGGCGTATATTGTAACTGAAAACTGTATCAAATGTAAACACATGGATTGTGTAGAAGTTTGTCCAGTTGACTGTTTCTACGAAGGAGAAAATATGCTCGTAATCAATCCAATTGAATGTATTGATTGCGGCGTTTGTGTTGGCGAATGTCCTGCATTTGCTATTGAGTATGAATACGATCTAGATCTTGATCAACCTAATACAGATTGGTTTGAGATTAATAGAAAGTATTCTTTGGTTTGGCCTAATATTACACGTATGCGGAAAGACGATGTTCCGCCAGATGCAAAAGAATGGGACGGCATTCCTAATAAGTATGCAGAACACTTTAGTGAAAATCCAGGAAAAGGCGATTAATAAATGTCAGAACATTTAGATGTTAACTTGTCAGATTTTATACTAAAAGTACCTACAGCATTTAGTAGTGATTGGTGTAAAAAAGTAATAGACTACTATGATAATATGTCTAAACTTGGTTTTTGTAGAAATCGTCAAGAAGTTGAAGGTATTCCAAAACATTTAAAAGATACAGAAATGTTTAATACCACAAGATTTGTATCTGCAAAAACAGAATTATTAGACACTCCTCATAAAGGACTGGCATTTAACGGTGTTCCTGCAATACAAGAAGATTTCAACAAAACTGTTTGGTATTGGTATGACATTTATAGATACAAATATAGTTGTTTACAAACAGACTCTTGGGCTCCTCAAGATATGTATGAGATGAAAATACAAAAAACTGAGATTGGAGAGGGGTTCCATACTTGGCACTACGAACAAGTTGGGCGTGACGGTTGTTCAAGATTTATGAACGTACAAGTTTTTTTAAACAATGTAGATGAAGGCGGCGAAACAGAATTCCTTTACTTGAATAGAATTGAGAAGCCAGTAGAAGGAACATTGCTTATCTATCCTGGTAACTATACACATACACATAGAGGAAATCCGCCAAGGTCAAATAAGAAATATCTCATAAATGCTTGGATAGAATTTTAATTTAAAGGAAATAGAATGACAGTAAAATTAGTATCATACTCACAGCCAACAGAAGAATTTGCGGCTGAAGGTTTAGAAAACGTACAGGATCTTATTGCATACTGTGCTAGAGTTAGCAACCCTGCTAATCAAATGAATAGCGAAACAAGCGAAAAACTAATCAAGTATTTGATCAAGCACAAACACTGGTCTCCACTTGAAATGGTTAATGCTACACTAGAGATTAACACTACTCGTGACATTGCACACCAAATCGTGCGTCACCGTAGTTTTGCATTCCAAGAGTTCTCTCAGCGTTATGCAGACCCTAAAGAAATGGGCGATCAGTTTGTTACTCGAGAAGCACGTTTACAAGATGAAAAGAATCGCCAAAATTCTGTTGAATTAGATTTAGAAAATCTTGATCACGTTGCTATTTCACAGCGTTGGGTTGAAGAACAACAAGATGTTATTTTTAGAGCTCAACGTGCATATGAATGGGCTATTGCGGCAGGCATTGCTAAAGAACAAGCTCGTGCTGTATTACCAGAAGGTCTTACAAAGACACGTTTGTATATGAACGGTACATTGCGTAGTTGGGTACATTATATTGAACTGCGTGGTGCTAATGGTACACAAAAAGAGCATATGGATGTTGCTCATGCTTGTGCTAAAGTAATTGCAGAAATATTTCCACTTGCAAAGGACTTATAGTGTTAGAAACAATTTGTGAAACAATGGTTGCGGCTTACGGTCGCAACTGGATTACCAGCCGTGATGGCAATGTAAGTATCCGCCATCACGATAGAGACCACTTTTATATTACTCCGAGCGGCATTCGCAAGCAAACAATGCAACCAGAGTTGTTTAAAAAAATTAAGATCAACAAAGGTTTCTATGACCAACCTCCTAAACTTATGCATAGTTGGGAGGAAATGGAATATACAGACATTAGTGCTAATCTAAAACCTAGTGGAGAGATTCCTCTACACTTTGGTTTGCAAAAAGAAATGGGTCAGCACAAAGATGATGTTCGTGTCGTTATGCATTTCCATCCTACTTATATTGTAGCGGCGATGCATAAAGGCATTGAACTAGATAAACTAGTGCAGGACTTTCCAGAACTAGGACGCTACACAAAGGTAGCACCTAATGTGCCAGACGTTGCACCTATCAGTCAAGAACTTGCAGATGAAACTATCTCAAGACTTGGAGTAGATAGCGATGGTAATATTGCACACGATATTATTGGCATTAAAGGGCACGGTGTAGTTGCTATTGATACTAGCCCGTGGAGAACGTTTGAACACATTGAACGATTAGAACATATTTGTAAGATAGTATTAGCAAGCGGTGTATGAAAAAGCCAGACAATGTCGTTGCAAATCCGGCAAGTATGCCCTACCCTACCAATGTAGGTGCGCCGGCATTTACTATTCCAGATGTAATAAAAGATAAAAAAGATAGAGGTGCTAATGCAACAAATTATTTTGAAACTAAGTTTGAAGAACTTAAAGAAGAATATTTTAAATTAGTACAAAAAGTTGAAGATAGTCAATTAGTTTATGGAGCCGAATATAAATTTATTCCAGTAGTAGGAAAAATATATCACTTATACGTAGGACCTACTGACAAACTATTTTTAAGTTTAATTGCGCCACATGAATGGACAATGGAATTTAAAGGTAGTTTCCGCTACACTTCAGATAATATTTGGGAAAGAATATGAAACAAAAGTTTATTGATGCATACATGGATGTTGCAGAACGCTTCGCACAACTAAGTTCAGCAAAGCGTTTGAATGTAGGAGCAATCGTTGTAAAGGATGATAGGATTATTTCTATCGGTTACAATGGTATGCCTAGTGGGTGGGATAACGAGTGTGAATACGAAGTCATTGTAGAAGACGGTGACGACTATACAACAGAATTAAAAACCAAACCAGAAGTGCTTCATGCCGAGTCTAACGCAATCGCTAAACTAGCAAAGTCTTCTGAAAGCGGCGATGGCGCCACTATCTTTATTACACACGCACCTTGTATAGATTGTGCTAAACTAATCTATCAAAGTGGTATTACCACTGTGTACTACAAAAATGATTATCGTAGTACACAGGGCGTTGAGTTTTTAAAAAAGTCTAATATTTGGGTTGTTAAAGTTTAAATATCTCCATAAATGTCAAGGACTTCTTTGACTGCTTCGTGCCTTTCAATATCTTTATGATTAAAATAAACTGCATCAAGTCTTGATGTTGGTCTATCTTTTAACAGATTAACAAAATTAATTAATCCGTTATCTTTCAATTTATCAGCCTGATTTAAATCTCCTGTTACTGCCATCTTACTGTTTTCACCTAATCTAGTTAAAAGCATTTTCATCTGATTAGGGGTGGCATTTTGCATTTCATCTGCAAGAATAAACGAATTTTTAAATGTTCTTCCTCGCATATATGCTAATGGTGCTATTTCGATAATCCCTTCTGTTATCATCCCTTCTATTTCTTTTGCATTAAAATATTCTCTTAACACATCAAAAATTGGTCTTGTCCAGGGAGCCATTTTTTGCTCCAGTGTACCTGGTAAAAAGCCTAGTT
>Ga0222719_10001665_pt1 | contig 21221 bp, 35 predicted proteins | sample C33_34DmetaG_FD_165039 | JGI IMG/M metagenome (GOLD analysis project Ga0222719, IMG submission 165039) | Estuarine water microbial communities from San Francisco Bay, California, United States - C33_34D | ecosystem: Environmental > Aquatic > Marine > Unclassified | place: USA: California... | reverse complement strand
TACCCATGCTTGTAATAAACATTAAAACAAGAACAGCAATACTTAGATAAGTTTTTAACCACCAAGTAGCACGACTCCAATATCTGTGAAGCCATACTGCGGTAACTAGTTTACCAACTTCTAATGACACACCCATTATAATAATAGGAATGACTGCGGCCGCAAATATCGCGGCAAGTCCTGCTACACTATAGTAGATAGCAATAGCACTGATTGTGAGTGCTGAGATAAATGTAATAATTCCTAACGCCATGTATGTATTTATCGCTTTATAGCCCGTTGATGCCAAGATGCTGTGCTTGTTGTGTAACAGTATTTGTGTACATCTTCTTTCATTTTATTAAAAGCATACACTTCTATATACACTGTTCTACAATATCCTTGACTTGTAGAATCGGTGTGAAGTATCCTTGTCATTCCCCAAGCACCGTTCCTATTCCAATGTACTGCTTCGCCATTGTCAGCACCTACTAGAGCTTGTCCAATTGCTGAAATATGACTGTTCATTTGTACTTCGTCTAATTTTTGAAACCAACCAAAACTAATTGGTTCTGTTCGCATTACTAGATCGGCTTTAGCACTAGTTATGGATATCGTCATCAACAATATGCCAGTCGCCATTATCAGCTTTACACCTGATGCCAACTTTGTTAACATACTTGCCTCCTAATAAAAATTTATTTCTGAAATATACGCAGGAATCTGCCATTCCTGCTCTGTTCATTACAACCTTGTCTAGTTGATTATCTGAGCAATCTAGATTAGTTTCACTACTTACTTCTTCACCATCAACTACTTTAATAGTCTGCTTGGTAAAACAGTATTGATCGTGCTGTGGATTTGAGTACAGCGTAGTTTCGGTTGTCGCGGCACAGCCTGAAAGTACCGCGATTCCGATTATAGGTAGCAGGAAGCGAAGCATGTTACTGCCCCTTATTTTCTACTACCAATTGATCAAATACTTCTTTAGGCATCTTCAACTTAACAAAAGTAAATTGCTGACCAGCATACACAAACGTCGAACGTTCTTCTTCAAGGTGCTGTGTAATTGCTGTATCAGTTACTTTGTAACTAATTTGTGTTGAAGTGTTTTTAACATTGTTCTTGATGTCAATGTTAGTTTCAGAATTAACTTTACCATTAATACGCTTCGCAAAGTTATTCATCGCAATAGCATACATCTGCTCTTCTGCGGCTTGTTGGAATTTAGATTCTCCAGCGCCACAAGCGTATGCGTATTCTTTTTCCCACCAGAACCAACCTTCTGATCCTGATTGAGCGCAGTCTGCGTACCACTTCGGTTGTGCGTACGAATCACGCTCTGCTATAGTTGTCATTGAGCTACACGCACCTAGTGTTAGTAGTGTTGCCGCCAATGTTACTGCCTTAAATGTGCCTTTCATAGTCATACCTCTTTCTGTGTGTATGTGTTAATGTATGCATATATTACTATAAAGTAACTTAATAGTCAACCTTTTTTGTTTATTTTGGTAAACTTTTATAGAATATATGCTCACCTATGCGTCCAATTTCGATCATTGATTTATTCCAATGTGGATCTACATAAGTTGCGTGATAGTGTGTAGCACCTTCTGTTACACCGCGGAAAAGATTACTGTTCACGATATGGTAAGCAATTTCCTGTGCTTTCCGCCATGCTAGAGGTTGAAGCGGTTCATCATTTTTTCCGTCACACCACCAACTAAATTGGCAACGATTCCTAATTGGAACTTCTTTGCCTTTTTCTTCTTTCCACCATTTAGATATTGGACCTTGCTTGATTACTTCACATATAGTGCTAGGCCATCGTTTATCATTTACCCTGTTAAGGACTACATCAGCAACAGCCGCTTGTCCTGCTAGGTTATCCGATCTACTTTCGTGATAGATGTTTAAAGCCAAACAGTAAAGTTCTGGTTCTGATTCTTCTGTGTAAAGATGTGGAATTGTTTTTTGCTCAACGCCGTTTACTAGATATGTCGTAGTTCCGTCGTTGTGATCGAGTCTGATAGTATCACCATTTGAAACACCCGCTATGCTAAGTGTTGTAGTTAGTACAACCAAAAACGTCGATATACTTAGTTTCATAAAAATCCTCATACTCTATTTAGGTTAGTAGAAACAGTTAAAAAAACATACTTTTTCTTCTATGTAGTTTTAACTAATAACAGTATATGATATTTTATGGAAATTGTCAAGTGTTTTATTTAATTTGGTAAGAAAAAGAAGTAACAAATTTTTGATTTTTAGTAGTAACACCAAATTCTTCATATGTGAATACAAGAGGGTTAATAGTGTCCCAATTATTCATAATGCTATTAGAATATAAGGCACCTGCTTCTAGTTTATCAACTTGATTTATTACAATATCATTGACCTTAAATAAAAACCCTTCATGGTCAATTTTAAGAATATTGTCAATTTGTTTTATTTTATCGTCTGATACTTGTCTCCAATCGTAAGTATTAGAAACTCTCCAAAGAGAATCTTTAACTGGAGAAAACTCTGTCGTGCCTGTAATTTCGGACACGTCATCGCCTAAAATCTGTTGTAGGTTGATTACTATAGTGTTAGTACCGTTTGCGTTAAGTACAATTGGTTTTTCTACACTGTATCCTGTTATTACTGAAGACAAGTCAAATGACTCTACAACAACTCCGTTAACTGATATAGATATTAAATCTTTATAATTACTTGGTCCGAATTTTGTTGGTCTACTGCCGAGGAGTGGTCGATAGTCTAATCTAAAAGTCTTGTTCATGACAGTATTTATTGGAAAGCGCAACCGTTTCTGTTGCTAGGCCGGTTGCCCACCCCGAGTGATTATGCCGCTAGGGCAAAATCCTCAGAAGCAAAATTATCGTTTGCGTCTATAAAGTTGCTTGATTTACGGTCATCGCCTACCGGTAACTCCACGTTCTCTATTACACCTGTCGATCCTATTTCGACCCCATCATAAACACACCAATTTCCTTCATCTAGGACCATGATGTGTTTATGGTGGAGTCGCCGGGTACCGCCCCCGGGTCCAGAATGTCGTTGATTGGCTTCAACGTTACAAGTATATTTAAGCATCTATTTTAAATTTTGTCAACCTAAAAATATTAGATTCCAGCCGTGATTGGCTATAGCATTAAGTATAATGGCCAAACAAGTAGCAATATGTAACAGGATCCAGATAGTCCTAATAATAGCCACACTGTCAGCTCTACGGTTGTCTTCATATGCTTTTTCCCCTATTGCTTTACACCAAAGTTCCCACATTATAAACTCAATTCACTGTTTCCGCCCTTGCCAAAGATTCCTCTTGGAAAGACATTGAATGCCAAACTATATCTACTTTCGTTAGAAGTGTTTGTTAATACTGAATGTGCTAAAATGCTAGGAAACATTAAAATCTCGTTTGTTTTTGGTAGTATGCCAACGGCTTCTGTATTGTAATCAGTTTCTTTATCCCAGTCAATACGCAATGTATCTCCCCATAAGTTTTTATGATCTTTGTCTTTATGGAATACAATAGCACCACTATCTGGATTTGTGTTAATATAAAATACACCACTGATTAAACTGTTACTGTGCCAATGACTTGTGTGATAGTCGTCCTTGTTTGATCTATTAACCCAACTAGTTGTTATTTCCCAACTGATATCACGCTGACTACCTATTACTTCATAAGCAAAGTGATCAACATGTTCTTGTATTGATTTCTTAAGTCCTTTATACTCTGGTCTATCTAGTAGATGTCGTTCAGCAGTTTCTACATGCGTCACGAACCCTTCGTTCTTTTCCCACTCATGACGAGATAACTTTTGAAACATAAGTGGGTCAAGGGGTGCTAGTTGACTTTTGTATAAAGGAATTGAAAATAAAGGTATTACTTCGTGATTTATTTCAGCCATGCTACTCTTTCACCTTGTTTAATTCTACGAGCGTGTTCTTCTTCACTGCCTGGATATCTCCAAGCCCATATAGCGACTAGCGCCATAAAGCCTCCGCTCCATAGTACTGCTTTAAGGTTTCCAGTAGTATAGTAAGTTATTGCTAGAGTCGATGACATTACAGCAATCATCGCATATTTTCCTTTAGTAGGAAATACTCGCTTCTTGTTCCAGTTAGTTAGAAACTTGCCAAACCAAGGGTGATTATATAACCATGCCTCCATTTTAGGACTGCTTTTGGCAAATGCCCAAGCCGCTATAACAAGAAAGATTGAAAATGGTATACCCGGTGTAATAAATCCAATATAGGCTAAGCCTACACAGATGAAACCGAGTGCTTTGTATAAATGTTTTTTAATGTTGTCCAATTTAGTCTCCTGCACATATTGTTTGACTATTGGACCCTGTTTGAATGGCGGCGCCTGTGTTAGTTGAATCAGTAGTTCTTGCTAATCGTTTGCCTTCTACACTGATACTTCCACTGCCTGTAACTACTACACTGCCTTTTGCAGTAGTAGCACCTATAGTAGCAACATCATTAAAATTTGCTCTTACAGATGTATTCGGACTAGCAATAATTACTGCGTCTGCTACGTCTTCATTAATTACTGCTAAAAATTTTGCCATAATATTTTCCTAAACGAACTGAGGTCCTCTACACCAGCCGACCAAACTTTTCCTTGTTCCGTCTTTTACTGGTGTAACCCTGTGCCAAGCATAACTTGGAAATATCACAAGGTCGCCTTTCTTCATGCTAATAGTAGTTATTCTTAATTTGTCAGCGGGGCTACCTAATTCGAATTGAAAATCTCCGCCTTCATGATCGTCTGTTAATAACATGGTAAAACTTAGTTTACGAATATCATCTTCATCAAACCGATTATCTATATGCCAATCGTATTTTTGATTGTTTGAATATTCTGTGTATTGGAAAGGCTCACAAGTTGTAACATTAAAATTCCAACCTGCCTGTATGTTAGCATCAGTTACATATCCCCATACTTTTCCAAATATTTCTTTGCCTAGATGGTCCTGTGCTGTGAGGAACTTTACACTACTAGTTCTGTTGTTGACATTATCCTGAGTGTCAGTTTCTGCTGTGTTGACTTGTAGATCTGCTTTTAGAATTTCGTCAGCAAGATCAACTAGTGGTTGATTATCATATAACCAATATGGACAAGCTCTTATCATATTATACAGGTGGAGACCCAGTGTTAGCGAGTCCGGTGATCAGTGCTTGAGCGGCTGTATCTCTTGTTCCGGCCTCACCTTTGTCAGCCACTGGAGTATCACCAGTAAGCGAGCTTGTAAAGTTATTCCATTTTAAGGTAGCGTTCTGAACAAACTGGAATTGACTAATCTGATTAGTAACTACATCAGTACCAAAACTAAGAGCTTCGTCAATTTGTGTTGTAACAAAACCAGTTGCTTTTGTTTGCGCACTCACAATCGTAGCATCTCCTACAGCTTCTTTAATTACATTTTCGATATCAGGTTGTGGAACTTCAACAGGTGGTAGTCCTGATCTTTCAAGAGCCGCTTGTGTCGCCGCTTGCTCAAATGCTGTTTTCTTTGAGTTTTGAGCAATCTGTACTGCTTGGCTCGCATTGAGTTGCGCTAGTCCACTGGCAATTTTGCCGCCAACGTTATCATTGCCTTCTACCATGGCCGCTCCTATCGCAGTAAGAGCATTTGCTGATCTTGCTACTTGTGCGTGGCCTGCGCTTTGTTCTACAAGTACAGCATTTAATACATTTGAAATAGTACCTAGGTTTAGATGAGAACCTGCTTGGAAAGCGGCAGTAAAATTAGCATTGAACGTGGTGTTCTGACCTGTTATTGATTGGTTCATAGTTGTTAGTTCACTTCTGACACCTTCAAGCGCAGAGGCGATTGCGTTAAGTTCACTAGTGTAATCAACACCAGTAAAGGTTCCGCTGGTTTGACCAGTTAAGGTCATTGCTGTATATTGTGCCATTTAAGAACTCCTTACCTAGTTTCTTGCTTACTTAGTTACCATAGTTAATCCCGTTGTTTGTTCGAGATATTGCTTGCTAATGCCATCATCTGTTTTTTGATTTAGCATTATTGTATTTTTATTTATTGTAACTTTTGTGTCAGGGTTAATGCTCAAGATCCAAGGCATCATTCCTAAGCCGCCTTGCCCTCCTGGTACCAAAGCAAATGGCTTAGATACAATCAGTACATTGTCTGTTTCTTCAACTAGTTTACAAATTATTTCTTCTCCACTAGTGACTTTTAATGAGATAATGTCTCCTGCTTTGTGTGGTGTTTGAATTATCATTATAGTGAGTGTCCTGTTCCGTTATAATTAGTGTTGTCTAAATATTCTACAAACTGATCATATCCTCCGACACTTTTGCCGCTTACTTTAATTTGAGGGAATGTTCTAGCTGTTGGAAACATCTCCATAATAAAGTCACGGTCAAAGTCTGTACCTAGTTGTTTGTATTCAAATTTTAGTTGTCTTTGTTCACAAATATTTTTTGCTTTTTCACAAAAGGGACATTGCGGTTTTCCATATATTTCTATCATTGGCACAAGTCCTCATAGCGTGTTGAGTGTGCTCTATGTAGCACACCGTTTGGCAACTTGTTATGATTGCTAAACAAATTTTTAAAAAACTTAATCATAGTTTGAATCCTTTAAAAGTGTCCTCGGAAATATCTTGTTTAACTCCGCCAATCAAATATGATTCAACTTCTGTTTCTTGTGGAGCAACTTGAAGTCCAGCACTAGAAAGCCAATGCTGTGTCCAAGGTAGTGGGTTAGTATTAAGCGGACGGTCGTAAATTGTTTTCATACCTAACGCTTTCAATCGCTTGTTAGCAATGAACTCAACATAAGCATGGAGTAGATTAGTATTCAAACCAATCATAGAACCGTCTTTGAACAGATAGTCTGCCCAACGCTTTTCTTCTTCAACACACTCTCGCCACATGTCATACATTTCTTCTTCACATTCTTTAGCAATCTTTACAAAGTCGGGATCATCATCACCTTTTGCCCAATGCTTTAGAATATGTGTTGACAAGTTTAAGTGTGTTGCTTCATCACGAGCAATCAATGAAATAATCTTTGCTGAACCTTCCATTAGTTTCAACTCGCCAAACGCAAACGTACAAGCAAATGAAACATAGAAACGTAGCCCTTCGAGGATGTTAACAGTCATCATTGCTTTGTACAATGCTTTCTTAACATCATAGATGTTTCCTTTGCCTTTGTGGAAATATGCGTCAGCAATTTCATTAAACGCATCGTATTCTTTGGTTACACTTTCGGCACGTTCAATAATCTTTTCGTCGTCCAGGATAGTGTCAAATACTTCTGCTGGATCTGGGTAAACGTTTTTAACAATATGTGTATATGAACGTGAGTGAATAGTTTCAAAAAAGTCCCAAGCAACAATACAACTTTCTAATTCTGGATTAGAACAGTGTGGCAAAAACGACAAACAAGGTCCTCGTCCTTGTACACTGTCTAGCAGTGTTTGATACTTTAGGTTACTGGTAAAGATATGCTTTTGTTCCGGACGAAAGTCTGCGTAGTCGCCTCGGTCTTTCTGTAGCGAAACTTCTTCTGGTCGCCAAAAATAACTGAGCATGGTTTGATTTAATTTATCATACTCCGGGTACTTAAATACGTCATATCTTTGTGTGTTTTGATCCGCTCCAAAGAACATATATTCTTTAGTGAAATCTACCTTTTCTCGGTTGAATACTGTCTTACTCATTCTTTTTTGATTACCTTCTCTCTTCATAATTCCTATATAGCACAAGCATCACAATGCTCATCGTCTAGTGCTTCAGGTGTTTCAGTTTGTGAATGACCATTCACACCATTTGCGTGTCCATTCATACCATTTAGTTTAACATCTTCTTGCTGATTGTCAACCTGTGCGTTCTCCAAATCATCTTCTTGACCTTTAAAGTCATAAGTGTTTTGATAGTAACTAGTTTTCCAACCCATCTTGTAAGTTGTTAACATGTCTTTCATCATAATACTCATTGGAACTTCGTTGTTTTCAAAGTGTGTAGGATTATAACTCCAGTTACCACTAATTGCTTGGTCAAAGAACTTCTGCATTACTGCGACAATGTTGATGTAGCCTTCGTTACTAGGCATGTCCCATAATAGTGTATAAAAATTCTTTAGTTGTTGATAGCCCGGAACAATCTGTTTAAGAGGCCCTTTCTTTGACTTCTTAACGGACAAGTATCCTCTAGGTGGCTCAATTCCATTAGTTGCGTTTGACACAACGGAACTGCTCTCCGATGGCATTTGTGCCGACAATGTACTGTGCCGTAAGCCATGTTCTTTGATATCTTTTCTAAGAGAAGACCAATCATGATTAAGTTTTTTACCTACAATGCTGTCAACATCTTCTTTGTACGTATCAACTGGAAGAATGCCGTCCGCATATTTAGTGCGATCAAATGCTGTACACGCACCACGTTCTTTAGCAAGATTGTTTGATGCTTTTAACAAATAATATTGGAAACTTTCAGTTAGGTCGTGGACAAGTTTCCAAGCCTCTTGATCGCTGTACTTCACGTGATGTTTAGCTAGGAAGTGTGCTAGACCTATGTAGCCAATTCCTAATGAACGTCGAGCCTTTGTAGATTTCTCTGCGGCCTTGACAGGATAACCTTGATACTCAATGATTTCCTCAAGTGCTCTAACGGCTAGATCACATAGTTCTTCAAGTTCAGCACTCTCTTTATTAAGTGTTAGTCCACCTACGTTGATAGCACTTAAGATACAAAGAGCAATTTCTCCATCCTCATCATCAATGTGTTGAATGGGTTTGGTTGGCAGTGTAATTTCTTGACAGAGATTACTCATATACACAGGATCTTTAAATGAGCTGTGTGTATTACAGTGATCCACATTCATGATGTAAATGCGGCCTGTTTCTGCTCTTTCTTTTAGCAACGCACCAAACAGTGTCTGTGCGTTAATTTTCTTTTTACGGATTGATGTTTTGCGTTCGTACTGTTCATACAATTCTTTAAACTTGTCTTGGTCTGCGTAGAATGCTTCATACAATCCTGGAACATCATGTGGCGAGAAAAGAGTAATTTCTCCACCGCTTAACAACCTTTCGTACATCAACTTGTTAAGTTGAATTGAATAGTCTAACTTACGAACACGATTGTCTTCTGTACCTTTGTTGTTTTTTAGTACTAGGATGTCTTCAATTTCATAATGCCATAATGGGAAATGCGTAGTAGCACTGCCTCCACGTACACCATTTTGTGTACAACTTCTTACAGTTGATTCATACACTTTTAGGAAAGGAATCACACCTGTGTGTGCTACTTCTCCTCCCCTGATTTTAGAATTAATTGCTCGTACTCGTCCCGAGTTGATTCCAATTCCTGCCCTTTGAGCAATGTAGTAACCGATTGCACTATTACTGCTAAAGATACTAGGAAGAGTATCGTCCACATCAACAAGAACACAACTGGCAAACTGACGAATAGGAGTACGCACTCCTGCCATGACAGGGGTAGGAATGTTGATCTTAAAAAGTGAGGTCGCGTCATAATATTTTTTCACGTATGTTAAACGTGTCTCCTTTGGATATTCAGCAAATAGTGTTGCCGCAATCATCATATACATAAACTGCGGAGTTTCAAACATGTCGCCGTTAGAACGATCCTGACACAAATACTTATCAACCACTTGACGCAACCCAGCATACGTAAATTCTTCATTACGATCATGCTTGATCCATGTGTTCATTTTCTTAAGTTCAGTTTCGGAATACTTCTCGCGGATTGCTGAATCATACACGCCACGTTTAATATTCATATCAATAATTTCAGAAAGAGTTAGATGGTCATAGCGACCGTATACTTGTTTGTGTAATCCGTAAAGCAACAAGCGAGATGCCGCATATTGGTAATTTGGATTTTCTAAAGAAATAAGATCGTTTGCCGATCGAATAAGAATGTTCTGGATTTCGTCTGTACTCATACCATCATAAAATTGAAGGTCTGCGTTCATTTCAATTTGTGAAGCACTTACACCCGACAGGCCATTACAGGCTTCTTCTACCACGAAGTGAATCTTATCTAGATCCAACTTCTCTTTCCTTCCATCTCGCTTACCGATCAGGATTTCTTTAGTTTGATTCATTTTATCTCTTTCCTTTTAAATTCTAACGTGAAGTATTTAATTGTAACACCAATATATTACTTTACTTCTGATTGTTTATTACTATCCCAAAGTAAAATAGCACTTGGGGGGATTTTATCTACAGTAGTAACAGCACCGTGATACAAGTTTAATACATGCTTTTCATCTACAACACACATATATCTAGGTTCTTCTTTTGCTTCTACTGACGTATATATTTCGCATTTCGTCTCCTTAAAGCGAGCAGTTAAAGTTAAAGTATAACACATTCCTAAGGTAATAGCAAGAAGATCATAGTGGTTGTTGATTACCAATTTCCAAGGGTCAGGCCATGAAGCAACGTAGTATGGGTCTAACACTTTAGAGTTGTATGGAGTCTTTGCCCAGAACCGGGCAACATCTTCTAGTGGGTTTTGAGACGTTTCAAGTGTGTCGCGAAAGTCTCGCCATGCTTGTAATCTATCTTCAGTCTTAAGATCAAACACCGTAACTAACAAAGTAAGAAATAGTATCAGGATTAACGCCAGCGTCTGGATTAATGTAATCTAATATCATTGTTTCACTTCCTGCTGTTGAGTCGCTCCTATCAACTAGTCTAATGCTAAACTCTAATGATTCTACATTAGCGTCGCCATTGTTAGTTGTAATATACCTATCCGTAATGGTTGGGTTTAAAAGATTATCTCCGTTAGAGATAATCATTGTTCCACTTCTTGAGCTTCCATTTTGGAAGTCAACAATGTAATCAATTTTTGTTAGTCTATTTAATGCTGAGAACATAGCAAGCCCAGTTGGCGAAAAGTTAACATACAAACTCTGTTTAATTTGATCGTTAGTTGTTACTATTGCGGCGTTTAGAACTTCTGGATAATGTACTCTTTCATCGTTAGTTAACACTTGTGAATAAGCTAGTTTCTGTCTATCAAAACTATTATTAACAACCACATTGTTTCCGTATTCGCCAAATATAATAATACTTCTTTCTGGGTCAGTAACCTGATTAACATCATTACCACAGTTTATAATTTTGTTTTGTACAAACTTAAATCCTTCACCATAGTCGGCTTGTAGAACTGAACCTACTACTTCTTGGAAAGTATTATGATCGATATTCCAATTACATGTTTGACCAGTTACACCATTTACTTCAATCGCATAATACAAATTATGGAATTCACTATCGTTAATTGTAAGATTACAGCTTAGTGCGTTTGTTTGTGTAAAGTTAAATGCTCTATAGGCATTTTGGAATCTACAATCAGTAAATTCAAGTCCTGAAAGTGTAGTACCAACATTGTTTGAATTGCTCATGAACACCATGGCATCCGTGACTGGTGCGTCGGAAACATCTTGGTTGGTTGTATGAGGTCCTTCAAATGTTACTCTATTAAACTTACTATCTTTAAGTCCTGAAATATTAAAGTGTCCAGTTGTAAATCTAAAAGTTAATCTGTCAATAATAATGTTCTGAGGTCTATCAGTGGATTGCCAATTGATAGGTGCTGTTCCATTACTTGATGTTACACTAATGCTAGAGTCGTTAACAATAATAACTGCTCCTACCTGTGATTCGCCTTCAAGCAAAGCAAAACTTGGAATAACCAAGTCGTTTGCTATTAGATAGTGTCCTGTTGGAATAAAAAGCTGTTTACGGAATTCAGCGTCGGAGTTTCTAAACAGTTCATCTACAGCATTTTGAAACGCTTGTGTGTCGTCTGCGATACCATCGCCTACAGCACCAAAGTCCTTTACATTAACACGGTCATCTAGTTTTGACTGTAATGTTCTAAAAACACTTTTAGTAATGCTGGCATCGTTTCTAGCAAATCTATAACTTTCAATTAGGTCTAGTAAGTTGTCATGCTCAGTAAGTACTTTACTGTTACCTACAGCAGGAGCACCTTCTTGTACACTGCCATTACCAATGTAAAGCTCTTGTGTGTCTACTGCCCAAGCTAGTTCGCCACTTGAAAGTTGTGGAACGCCTGCCTCGCCTTGTTTGCGACCTCTGCGTACCTGGATTTTGCTGATTTGCACTACTGCCACGTTCGTCTCCTAAACTTATATAAAGTTATTTATCTGAAGCAATACTATAATTTATAGTATTCTTCGAGCTTGGCTAGCCACATATCCTCGTATTTGTTCCAGTTGTCTGGTGTTAAATCAAACTGTTGATATTGTAGGTCTCGACTACACATAAAAATGTGCCCTTCACGTATTTCTGTGCCGTATACTTCGTTGTGTGCTAAAGCATAGGCCATAAGTTGTAGATAGTAATCTTCTACCCATTCAGCTTTCTTTGGCTTATTGGTCTGTTTGTAATCCATAATAGCAGGATTACCTTTGTATTGTCCTACAAGATCTGTTGTGCCTGAGTATAGTCCAGGATAGTATAAACTTTGTTCCATACTCCATATTTCATCAACATCGCATAAAGCATTCTCAATGATTACAGTAGCCATTTTATTTGCTTGTACATGTACAGGATTATTTCCTGGCTGTCTTTGTTCGCCTACGACAAAGCGTTCTAGGTTAGCGTGCATAGCTGTACCAACACCTGCGGCTTCTGTAGTAATTCGTTTGGCATTTTCTTCTCCCACACGCTTTCTCCATTCGAGTAAATGTGTCATGTCTTTTGTGGAACTAAGAACTGTTGTTACTGAAGGAGTTTTCTCTCCGTCCGGAGTTAAGTAGACTCGCTTACGGGTTACTGGATCGTTGATCTGCTTACATTCGTGATACTTAATTTTTTCCACAAACGGTGGAGGGCTTATTTCTAATTCATTCATTATTTTTTCCAAACGACTGTGCGTAAATTCACAGTCTTAATACATTGTATACTAATTTATTGGATTTGTCAAGAAGAAATGTTGTTCATGGCCGCACTGGCGGCAGTTTTATTAACATTGTCTTGTGCTTTTTCGCTATCTGTTTTGGCTTGCTGACTGTCACTATCTGGTGCGCCAGGGACATCAAGCTCAATGCCATCACTATTATAGTCTTTTACTAATGATTGAATAAGTTGACTACTGTTATATAAAGCATCAAACGTTTCGTAGTCAAGTGGTTCTTGATTTGTTTTTTGAAGGAGTGTATTGATGCCTTGCCAATTAAACTTCGCTGGTTGAGATTTACTTCTAGAACGCCCAATAAGAGTTTTAAAAATAATTGCTAATGCTTCAACATTGGTTTGATCTATTTCGTAAATTCTCATTTTAAATTTAAACTCTTTTTCATGTCACCAAGTGACTTTTCAATTTCTTTTACTTTGGCTTGGTATGTTGCTTGTAGTTCTGTATTAGCTTGTGCCATCTGATCAAGTTCGCCAGCTGGATCGCTTTGCTGTCCGCTTCCTGAGTCATCTGTCCGGCCGCCTAAACTCAAATTGTTTGAAACTTTTTTAATTACTTGCTTCTTACCAAAATCTACAGCTGATTTACCTGCTTGATTAGCAAGACCTCCGATGCCTTTGGCTACTTTGCCAACGCCTCTTCCAACTGCGCTACCAACTTTGCCAACACCTCTAGCAAGGGCGCCAGCACCTCTAACGGCTGCCATGCCCAGTCGTGCCGCACCTAATGCGATTGCTGGAATTATTTCGTCAAGTTGTTCTTCAGTAAGGTGTGGGTGTTCTCTTCTAAGATCTTCTCTTAGTTGAGCGAGTTCTTCTTTACTGTATTCAACTTCGTAAAGACGCATTTATCCAGCCAATGTTCTTAGTAGCGAGTGCGAATGGTCAACTGATTCACGTTGTGCTCTGCCTGCTTCTTCAGCGCCGCCTGCGGCCGGTTCAGCTGTAGCAAAGTCGTCTTCTTCTGGCTCAGCACCCATATCCATTTCAGGATCAGCATTCATTTCATCATCGCCTGCTGGTTCTGGCATGTCTGGAGTTTCACCTTCTGGCTCAGCACCTAACATATCAGTTGGGCTTTCTTCACCAGTTAGTGTTCTTACACCACTAGCAAGAGTTTCACGTGCCTGTTTCAAATTATCTAATGCGCTTTCAATAGCAGGTGCTACTGTTGAAACAAACTGTTTGCTTGCTTCTAGGCCCATTTCGTCTCTAATGCTGTCACTTAGGTCAAGCATTTGATCATTTTCCATTGATGCTAATTCTTCAATCCAACGGCCAACTTTGTCAACCATTGTCTTAGCGGCAACAATGGCACTAGCCTGGTCTGTTGCGCTTTCATTTACTTGGGGTTCCATTTCTTCTCCTTGGGGTTCTTCTTTAATACCTGGGTCTGCTTCTTCACGCACAGCCAACTCAGCATTTACAGCATCAAGCATCCACTGTGCTTTTGTATATGTTTCGTTTTCTACTGTTTCATTGAACGTAGCACTTTGTTTAAAGTTAAAAATTTGTGTGCGTAGTTTGTTACGCATATCTTCTAAGTCATCTGTGTTATATGACTCTAGGTTCAGTTTCGTACCGAACACTTTTTCAACGGTTTCGTTGATCTTTTTTGAATCTGTTCTTTTAAAAATATCTGTTGTTTTCATAAAACTCTCCACCCAAGTAATTTATAATGTATTTATTACTTATACTGTCAAACGTATTGCTTGAAACTTTGCGGATTCATACTTATCTCTAGAATGAAGCATTCTAGCCACATATAAATCTTGTTTAAATTCATCATTTTGTTTCTTAGCACGTATAAACTTGTCTTTAAACATGCCGTAATCTTTGAGGGCGGCACCAAATTTTTGATCTGCTTGATAGATCTGGGCAACTCTGTGTTGGTCACGGTCTAATGCTAGTAAGTTTGCCATTTTGATAGCACATTTATTTAAATGTATTCCTTCATACAGCTTTCTCATAGATTTGGCACGATATAAATCTTTGTACACACCATTTGTAACCATAAGAATGCTACCAATCAAAATTCCTTGATCAGTCTTTTGCGGTATAACAAAATCCTCATTGGCGAGGCTTTTGTGTACATTGCTTATTACTCTGTCTAGTTTTTTTTGAATATCAGTCATTAAAAAAAGGCCTTTCTATTGGCCTTGTATTTAATATGCTAATATAATTGATACGCCTATCCTGGCATTTTCATTAAAATTACAATCACTGTTGAAATCAACCCTGCTATAATAGTTCCGGTTGTAGTGATAATAACTTTGGATAGACTCTTTTGACCATGTACTATGTCGTTGTGAATATGTTCTACTTTGGTTTCTAACGTATTAAGACGTGACTCTAGTTGAGCGTAACGCTCTGCGCACAAATCTACGTGTGCTTCTAAATTTTCTCTTTCTAAGTTAGTGGTTTTGATACCAGCCATTTGTTATATCTCCGTGTTATCGCTCCGATAACAAATATATGTTAATAAAGTAAACTCTGCGTTGGCCTTTATTGTTTGCCTGGTATTGCCTTTTGATATTGTATTTATCAAACTAGGTTCTAATCTGAACTTTTGTATTTGGTTTTTTGCCTTTTGTTTTGAACACTAACTGTTCAAACTCAACAGTATTATTTAGTCCAGATATAAAAGGAATGCCATCTATATCATCTACTAGTAAACCAACAGGATTGTTTTTAACTAGATACTCATCATCCCTATCAGTTTCAAAGTGATAAACCCACCACAACTCGCCATCCTCTGTGTATTGTTTAGGATCTTGGTCATCGACAATAATAGCACGTAGCTCAATGGCTTGACGCAAACTATTAAAATTAGCCTGTTGCCCTTGTTTTAACATGTCTTGTTCATCACGCAGTGGACTGGCTTTTGTTATGTCTATTTGGGTAAAAATACTATATTTCATAATCTGCTATTATTTACGCAGATAAAAAAAGAGCGGAAAATTTCTTCTCCGCTCTTTAGTGTGACGCCTTCCGTTGTCACGGTCCCTAAGGTAGTTAGGAATTATTATACTAAGTCGTCACCAGTTAGTGTAAGACCAGTAATTGTTACTGAAGTATCAGCACCAATTGCAGCTAAGATGTCAGCTTCCATTGTGCTGTAAGATGCAGCAACAACACCATCGTTGTCTGTGTTGTCATTAATAGCAACAACAAACTCAGTTGCTGAAGGTACACCAACGATGTAAACTTCTGCTGAACCTTGTAGTGCGTTTACAGCAAGAGCCATAAGTGACTGTGAGTCAGTGTAAGCGCCTGCGCCAGCAAGATCTGCTTTAGTAAAGTCAACTGCGGCTGCACTGTGAACAGCGGCAACTTCAATGAACTTAAGAGCAGGAGTTCCCAACTGAGAACCTGCTACGATTTTTTGATAATTTGGTGATACTACACCGAATGTATTAGCCATGATATTTTCTCCTTAATCATATACCCCTCTCCAGGGCTGGTTATAATCTAAGTATCCCATGATTCTTAGTACAAGTATTTATCATTTTGGAAAAAAACTATGGTTTAGTTGCTGTTTTTAGTCAGATCTGAAAGGTGTCCAGCGGTCTCTTGGTACGAGTTTAACTTTATCACCTGTTTTAACGTAGCCTTCACCGCCTGGTACGCCGTTAGTGTGTGTTTTAATATCACCTTCAGCACTATCAAGTTCTCTGATAACTTCGTCTTTGGCTTTCATTATTTCCCTAACAAGAAAAAACATTGAAGCAAACGCTCCTGGATTTTCTTCGTTACGTGCAATAACTTTTTGTTGTTTAGGTGCTGATACTTTTCCATTAGGAAGCCATTCAAAAAAGTTTTTAGGATCAAGTCGATCTAACTGTTTATTCCGACTCATAGTATTAATAAATCTATAAACCATGTCAGGCACATCTGATAGTCCTGGTTGCTTCTCTAAAATTTTAGCAATAGCACTTTGACTTTTCTTTGCTTCTGAAGCAATAGTATTAATATTCTCTGCTCCAACAGCAGGCTTATGTGTTACATAAGTTTGTCCAACAACAAACAACTCTGGATTACCTGCTAACGCACTTATGTCTTTAATTGGCTCGCCGATTTTATCGCCAAAGTGTGTGTATTTAGAATGTACTGCTACACCAACTGTGCTTCTTGAAATACGTTCACCTGTTTCACTTCCAGGGTTAACATCATATGTTGATTGATTAGGTGTGAAACTGATCTTACCATCTTGTTTAGCATATGGCTTACCTGGATGATACAGTAGGTCTCCATAAACATAACCTCTAAAGTCTGTAGGAGTTGCCTTTTCAAAGATAGGCCAAAGGCTTGCCATGTCTTTAGCAAACTTAGGACGCCATTCTTCACCCTTGCCTCTGCTTAGAATAAATTTTTCTAGTTCTTCAGGAGATCTGGATTTGCCTTCGGGTTTGGTCCAGTTGTTCTTTCCAACCAGTTGAAAACTTCCATCTTCATCTCGGCCCCAGTACACTGTAGGATTGCCGTCCCATTTAACAGCAACGTCTTTTGCTCCTGATGCTAAATTCTTAAGAACATCGACGGCTTTTAATGCTCCGCCCTGTGGATCAGTAAACACTAGATCTTCTAGATGATTAAATTCTCTGCCAACTGCGGCTTCTGTTAAAAACTCAAATGCTCTCATTTTTTAAGTAACTTCTTTTGTCTGTTTGTCTTGTCCACATACTTTGCGTGTGGAACTTTTAAATTCTTTTTACCGTAAACATCACCAATAGTAAATTGTGCTCCTGGTTTATCGAACGCACTGTATCTTATATCAACAACTTCTTTTATTTTCATTTTACTAAATCAATGATTGAACGCATCCAACCAATGCTTCCTGGCGTGTAACTTTCAAATGCTTCCTTCTGTGGAAGTTCAATATCATAACGTCCTAGTGTTTCTCTCGCCGCGCCAATAAGTTCTTCGTAGTTAGGAAGTTTCTTAATGTAGTTAATGATAGCGTCAACACTTTTAATATCTTTTACTGTAGCAGTTTGTCCTAGTAGTTCTTTTGCGATTACATTCCAATCAGCTGAGATAACTTCATTACTGTCTGGATCTAGCAGTCCACTCTTTGGTGAATACTTTAAGTTCTTTGCTCTAGCAATACTTGAAAGAACAATATGTCTATGCTCGCCTCTATACTTTCCTGAACCACCAATCATTGAGCCTTGTTGAAACTTGGGATTATCTGAAAACATAAAGTCTGCTTGAACAAACCCATTTGACTCGTCGCCGTTAATAGGTGTTTTAACATGTACATTGTCACCTGACTTCTTAACGTTTTCTTTACCAAGTTGTGATACCATTTTTTGAAAGAATTCTTCTTTATCCATTTCATTAGCATCAACCGACAAGTCTAAGTCACCGGAACTGTTTAGTTCAAATGTACCGTCTGGATCTTCTTTGCGGCCAGTTGTACCTAACCACTTAACCGGTTTATTATCCTCGCCCTTCTCTGCTGTAAAGTCTAGTCCTGTAATTTTTTCAATATAGGCAACAGTGTTTTCTACATCAGAAGTAGCAATACGTTGTGTAAGGGGTTTCTTGTCTTTGTCCTTAAAGACGTTTCCGCCTTCACTTAAATTAGTTTTCATTCTTTTTCGCCTTGCGTCTAGATTCTGTAATTTTTCTAACACCCCTAGTAAACTTGGTGTTGTCCGCTCCTTTGATAGCGTTAAGCAATCTGCGTTGAAGTTCATCAGCTTCGGCCGGACTATAATGTTTATTAATAGACTCGATAAGGTTAATAGCACTATCAATGATATTGATAGCCCTGCTCTCAATCAATGCCTCGGTGTTTCGATTTGCGGCAATGTCATTAAGTTCTTGTAAAATTGATCTAGTTTTTATTTTCATGAATCCAACGCCTTTTTAGTATTTAACCTTTTCGTAACAATAGTATACATTCTTTAAAAAACATTTACAACCTTTATTTTTTTAGGGTGCGCTATTATAGCGCAGTGTAATTGTAATTATCTTTTAAAATTAAGAGTCATGCTAAAATAGCATAACAGTCTTGCGCAAAAATATGCTCTAATTATGTAAGCATCACTGTCCTATCATGGTAAATACTGATGTCAAGCGCAGGGTTTTCACAAATCCTCAATCGACACACACATACACTGGGATAGACCAGGGCATTATCCATGCCTTAAAAGTGATTGACGACTGCCAAAGGCAGTTGCACCGCCGGGGAAGTTCCGGGGTATCATGCTAACCACAAAGCATCCATACATCGAAGGAGAAATAAGATGGCTAACAGTAATAGCAGTCTGATGTCTTGGGTGAACCGTTTGTTCAAAAGTAGAGCAAGCGACTCTGATCTAATACGTTGGGCAAAACTAGAATATGGTGATCAATGGCAAGACGCCTATTACCAAATGAAAACACGACCAGGAAAAATACCAACCATTAGAGGAGTAACACAATGAGCACACTAGCACAGACATATTGGACTTACACATGTAAGTTCTGCGACGCAGTTCGCAAAGCACTCTACGTAGCATTCGTAAGTGTAATAGCATTTGGAGAATCAGCAGGTAGAGCCAGAGCCGCAAATGAACTTGCTCGTCAAGGTTATTACGACGAAGCCAAGGCTCTAATGTTAGGAGCAAATAAAAATGATTAGTTTAAAAAGATTATTTGGATTGACTCCTGAACAAAAATTAGCAAAAAGAACTATTAAAGAACTTAGCGCATTAAATGACCACGAACTAAATGACTTAGGAATTAGCCGTTCAGAGATTTACTGGATTGCTAACGAACCAGTTCGTGAACTAATTAAAAAAGAAAACTATGAAGCGGGCGACCATTACCTTAGAGGTAAGCAACACGCAACTTGGAAGGGGAAAGCCCATGCGTAGTTTTTTCCAAGCACTAGTGCCATTCAGTATCATGTTATCAATCCTATGCGGAATGATGATTGTGAACGGTTTATTCTGGGGAGGCATGTTATAATGTGGCCTTATACTCAAGAAGAAGCTGACGATTGGTTTGGCAAATAAAAATCACTAATGGATAACACTGTTATTGACAAATATAAATAACAGTGTTACATTAGTAACAGTTGTTAGAAGGTCTAACAACTTCAGACACAAACACATACACATAAGGAGAGATGAAGATGTCTAAAGCATTTAGAGAAGGTATCGAACGTGGTGCCGAACAAGTAGCTAATCAAATTAAAGAAACACTGCCAAAAGTACAGTTCAATAAGAACGGTTACGAGATCCGTACACAAGTATTGGATATGGCAAAACAATTCACAGAGTTTGAATACGCATCAAAGTTTAACGGATTTGAAGTATCTGCTAAACGTGATGAAAAGACTGGTGAAATTGTGAACAAGGTAGAGATGCCAGCTGTTCCTGGAATTGATCAAGTTCTTGAAGCGGCTGAAAAATTCTACGACTTTATTAATAAAAAGTAATTAAAACTCCCTCTAAGGGATGAAGAAACATTTAGAGCCCATAGGGAAAAAATAATAATAATGAAGAGGTTAGTAGGAAACTGCTAACCTTTTCTTATAAACAGTCTATGGAAATGTCCTGTGCTATCCATTTAGCATAATGTGTAGGATCTACTCGATAATTCCTAAATGTCAAATGCTTTTGATCAAACTGTATAACACCGTCGTTGTTAAATATTTTTTCTAACTTGGCCACAATATCATCTTTGCTTTCTTCTAGATCTATCAAACAAAAATTATAAGATGTAACACCGAATGCTCTCATTATGTTATATCGGTCCTGTCCAGGATGTACTATATAATTTCCTTTTTGATCTGTAACAACTAAAGGATTATCCCACTGACGTTGAACACGCCACTCGTGGGCAAGATAGCATAACTTGTTTAGTTTAGCAACCAGAGGATTATCACTAGGTTGACTTTTAAGTAAAGGTTTAGCATCATTTAAGATTTTAAAGTCTGGTTGACAGCACCAGTTAAAAAATATATTTCCAAACACATCACCGTAATGTTTTACAATCCACTCTTTGGACGGACCGTTAGCATACGGGCTAACATGTTTTAAATCTAGTACTTCGAATCTCATTTGCCTCTAAGTCGTTCCATTGCAGCATCACGCAATGTAACTCTATTTGGCTGAGCGACTATAGCACTAGGTTGTCCTTCAATGTAAGGAAGTTTTAACCATCTCTCTAAATTAAAATTAGGACTTTCATTAAACTTTGGTTTTATTTCGAATTTATATCTTCTAGATTCTTCTACGTAGTAGAAATCAAACTCAGTATCTGGGGTGTAC
>Ga0222719_10001663_pt1 | contig 21237 bp, 20 predicted proteins | sample C33_34DmetaG_FD_165039 | JGI IMG/M metagenome (GOLD analysis project Ga0222719, IMG submission 165039) | Estuarine water microbial communities from San Francisco Bay, California, United States - C33_34D | ecosystem: Environmental > Aquatic > Marine > Unclassified | place: USA: California... | reverse complement strand
TTCAGATTTTAGTCTGTCTGCAAAAGATTTCACAGAATTATGATCATTCCCACCATAAATATTTAACAGCGAACCTTCATAATGCGACAAGTCAATATCATCAAGTATAAATTGATCTTTATCTACAGCGCCAGCGCCAATGAGTATTATCCCCAAGATATTTTTAGAGGAATTGTTTTTCATAAATGATAGAAGCATGTGAGCACCACAACTATGAGCAATGATAAATATTTTCTTAGTGGTGATATAATCTATTGATGACTGTATTCTTGCATCTGAATAACTGAATATTTTAAAATAGTCATTATATGTTTTACCTTTAGACAGGACAGGTAATTGTAACGAATAAACATTATAGTTTTTATCAATTAAATGAGTTCTAAGAGGATTGATTACGTTTGGCTCTGTAGGATGTAGACCTCGCCCATGCAATAGTAAAATAGATGTATCAGAAGAATTAATATGTGACACTAGATTAAATTTATCCTCTAGCTGGCTACTTAACTCTATAATATCCGATTCAAAAACAAAACTCGTTATCTGCTCATTTATATTATTTTCCCTAGAGTAATCAGGAAGGGAGTCAGCTAATATATTTGATGCAAATAAAAAAAATATAGCTAAGAAATAGTTTTTTTTATGAAATAAGTTCATCATGACTGTTAAATATTTCTAAAAGTTTTTTGGTAATTCCAGGCTCTAGGAGTGAATGTCCTGCATCTTCAATTATATGTAGTTTAGAATTTATGTAAACTTTGTGTAGGTCGTATGCTTGTTTAAAAGGACAAACTATATCATATCTACCATGAATAATTTCACACTTTATATTTTTCAATACATCAATATTTTTAATAATTTGATTTTCTTCTATAAAGCAGTCATTTTGAAAAAAATGTGTTTCTATCTTTGATAGAGATATAGCGCACTCGTCAAATTGATTTACTACATCATCAGAAGGGTATAAAGTTGAACATCGGCCTTCCCATATTGCCCACCTTTTACATAATTCTTTACTGAGCTCAAGATCATCCCCATGTATCCTTTTATGATAAGCTGATAAGATGTCTGATCTTTCGTCAGTAGGAATTAAACTTATAAAGTCAGACCAATAATCTGGAAAAACTTCATGAGCGCCGCGTTGATAAAACCACATGATATCAGACTTCCTGCATAAGAATACTCCTCTTAGAACCATAGAGTAGACATATGATGGGTATTTCTGACTAAATAATAAAGCCAGTGTAGAACCCCATGATCCACCATATATGATTGTTTTCTTTATATCTAAAAAATCTAGGATATTTTTTATGTCTTCAATTAGTTTTTGCGAAGTGTTGTTATTAATCGATCCATAAGGTGATGATTTGCCAGATCCTCTTTGATCAAAAAGTATTATTCTATATTTAGTTGGATCAAAAAATCTACGATAGATTGAACTTGTTCCGGCACCTGGGCCACCATGTAAAAACAAGACAGGTATTCCAGACGGATTCCCTGATTGCTCAATATATAGTTTATGATCATTACCAACTGTTAGGTAGTCTAACTTATATGGTTCTATCTTAGAAAATATACTCATCTAGACATTATAATGAAAATTTTGATATATATCATTAAAAGGCTAAATCTTAGAACTACTTACTATAAGGATACTTTTGCCCATTGGGTCGCGTCTGGAACAACCTCAAGCTCCACATATACTGTTCAACATTCCTATTAATTAATTTTTCAAAAGCTCTGTTTATAATTTCAGCATCATCACTTAGATGTCCAGTAGGGAATTTTGTAAGAGGTTGATCAATGTATGTTATGTACTTATTTTTCGAAGAAGAATAATGATTAATACATGGTATCACTGTAGCTTTTGATAGACTTGCTATTTTAGTGATTGAGATTAAAGTGGATTTTGTTTCATCAAAGAAATTAGCAAACTCAGAATTCTTTTCACCAAGATCCTCATCACCAATATAATAGAATATAATTGGTGTTTTAAGAGCTTTGATAATTTTTTTGAATGAGAGGTTATCTCTTGGGTAAACTATACTATTATCTGTATCTTTACTTCTTGATCTACCAATAAACCAATTTAGTAATTTATTTCTAAAAGGTTTATATATACTGATAATAGGATATCTTGATATTGAACGACCTCCAAAATCAAGGGACACGGTATGAGGTGTTAATAAAATTACCCCCTTACCTTTTGAGAGCTCATTGTCGATATAGTGTTCATTTATGATCTCACAGTTATTCTGTAAAGATTTGTCTGACCGCCACCAAAGTGAAGGCATATCGATAATTGTGTTACCGAGATTTTTAAAATACTCATTATGGATTTTTTTAAGTTCTACTGCGGTCTTTGATTTAAAACAAAGTGATAGATTAGTCATGACTATATGACTTCTCTTGGTGTTAGAGTACTTAATAAATGAACCAATTGATGATCCTATGAGTTGCCTTAATGGTTTAGGTAAATAGATAAGGAAAAAAGATAGAGAAATTATTATCCAAGAAAACCAATAATCTGGTAGTAAATATCTAAATGAAAAACTCTCTCTATTCACTAATTCAACTTTAAGAGGATTATTTTTTGAAAGAAAAGGTTTTGCTTTTGTATCCATGAAGTCTTTAGTATTTCCAAAAGTATGGCGTTAGTACTATCAATAACGTAAAAATTTCTAACCTACCTAATATCATTGTGAAGGTTAGAATATATTTAGAAAACAAATTTAAATTACTATAATCGTTAACAGCCTCTCCAAGAGCAGGGCCTAAGTTGTTAATGCATGAGGCGACTGTTGAAAACGATGTTGCAATATCATGGCCAGATAACAATACTAAAAGTGATAATAATAGATAAGATATTACATAGAACAGAAAAAAGTTATATAAAGTCCCCGAAAGATCATCATTAATAGGTGATCGATTAATTCTTATAGGTATTTCAGCAGTTGGATGCAATATTTTTAATAGTTCTTTTTTGAGTAACTTAAATATCAACAAAACTCTGACAACTTTAAGTCCACCTCCGGTTGAGCCAGCACAAGCACCTATGAAGCTCACCAGTATTAAAGCAGTTATAATGAAATCTGGCCAGTCACCATATCGGGTAGTTGTAAATCCTGATGTTGTTATGAAGGATATTGTTTGAAATATTATGTCATGAAGTGGGATATTAACGTTAGTGCTGAATGAGACATATAAAATAAACACCGACAACAAACTAAGAATAATTAATGTATATGTAATAAACTCTGAATCTTTCAAATAGCATGACAAACTCTTCGATGATAAAGCCATATAATGCAAAACAAAGTTAATTGCTGAAATCAGCATGAAAAATACGCATATGACCTCGATCATAGAGTTATTATAGTAACCAATACTTAAGTTATGGGTTGAGAAACCGCCTATAGCAATAGTTGAAAAGCTATGGGCAATTGAGTCAAACAGGTTCATCCCGGCAACATAATATAATAAAGCACATGAAACTGTTAGGCCAAGGTATATTGACCAAAGACTTTTTGCAGTTTCTGCAATTCTAGGAGATATTTTATTATCCTTGATCGGGCCAGTTGATTCAGCTTTATATAACTGCATACCACCAACACCAAGCATTGGCAGAATAGCTAAAGCTAGTATAACAATACCCATGCCACCCAACCATTGTAATTCCTGACGATAAATAAGTATAGATGGAGAAAGAATATCTAGGTTATTTATTATAGTTGCTCCGGTTGTAGTCCATCCAGATACTGACTCGAAAAGAGCATCGGTAAAACTAAGCGAAAGTTGTTTATCTAACATGAAAGGTATAGAGCTAGCTATACTTAAAATAACCCAGAAAAGCACTACAATCAGAAACCCTTCTTTTATCTTAATATCATTTTTAGCAGAAATATTGGGCAAGTATAAAATTGAACCTAGTCCTAAAATTATTAAGAATGAATAAATAAAAGTGTAATGGTTGCCATCAGAATAAATAAAGGATGTGATCAAGGGAATAACAAGTGTAACGCTAAATAAGAGAAGCATTATTCCAACGATTTTTTGCATTATTGAATCGTTCATTATATTAAAAAAAACCTACACTGACCTGAAACATTTTTTCAATTCTTGAAATCTCTTTTTTTTCTAGTACAAAAATAATGACATGATCATCAGTCTCAATAGTCAAATCATCATTGGCTAGCAAAACTTGATCGCCTCTAACTAGGGCCCCAATCACTATTGAACTAGGCAAATCAAGTTGTGATATTTTTTTCCCAACTAACTTAGAAGTTTTAGAATCACCATGAACAATTATCTCCATAGCCTCAGCATCTCCGGCCATAAGTTGATGTACATTAACTATATCACTTGTCCTAACAGAGGCTAACAATGATCCAATAGTTACATCTTCAGGTGACACAACTATATCAATCTCCTTAGAAACAAGATTTCTATAAGATGACTTATTAACTATAGCGATAGTTTTCTTTGCACCCATATCTTTAGCTAGTTTTGCTGATAATATATTCATTTGATCATTGTTGGTAACAGCACAAAAATAATCAACATCTGAAATATTTTCATTTGTTAATAATGATTCATCAGCTATATCATTGTTTAAGACAACTGTTGATGATAATTCAAGAGAAGCTCTCTTTGCTGTATGTTTATCTTTTTCTATTAATTTAAGATTATATATAGTCTCGAGTTTTTTTGCTAAAGCTGACCCTACTCTGCCACCACCAGCAATCATGACATTATGTGGTTTTTCTGTCGACTTTCTCAACTCACTCATAAAGCGCATATTTTCCTCGGTGGCCAAAAAGAAAACATCATCATCTGGTAAAATTACAGTATCGCCATTAGGAATTATATGTTTATTCTGTCTATATATAGCAACTACCTTGACATCAACATTAGGCATATGATTCTTAAATTCAGATAATTTCTTACCTGAGAGTGGGCCGTCAGATAGCACAGTAGCTGCAAGGACCTGAACTAACCCTGATGCAAATTCAAAAGCTTGGAAAGCTCCAGGATGATCCAATATATTCTTAACATAGTCTGTTAATAAAATATTTGGACTAATTACCTCACTTATTGAAAAAAATAATTTATCAAAGTTATCTTCATCTCGTAAATATTCATTTGCTCTTAGCCTTGCGATTCTCTTAGGTACATTAAATAAAGATTTTGCAATGTGACATGCCGCCATATTAACTTCATCACTTCCAGTTACAGCTATTACCATGTCTGAATTCTCTGCATCGGCTAGTTTTTGAACAGAAGGATAAGACGCTAGTCCATGAATAGTTTTTATATCAATTTTTTCTTTAAGTGCAGTCAACACATCCTTGTCGTAATCAACCAAGGTTATATCGTTTCCATCATCAGAGAGAATTTTAGCTACGGAAGAGCCAACTTGACCACCGCCAAAGACTATGATTTTTTTCATTTCTTTATATGGGTTATTTTCAAGATATTATTTTACACCAAATTAATCATATTATTATATTTATTTACCAGAATAACTCTTTATTTTAGTTGAGAATTGACTATTAGAGTTATAAAGATCCTTATAAGTTATAATATTCTTACCAGGCAATTGTAACTTATTTATCTGAATAGTGCCTTTTTTAGCTTTAATTTCAAACTTATGATGATCAAAGTTTATTACGGTTCCAGGCAAATATGTATTAGAATCATTAAAACATGTGGCTTGATGTATTTTAAACTTTACGCCAAAAAGTTCTGCCTGTACTCCAGGCCAACCTGCAAAGGCTTTAACTTTTGCTATGATTGTCTCTGCATCCTCATTCCAGTTAATAATTGACTCGTCCTTAGAAAGTTTTGTGGCATAAGTCGCTAGACTATTTTTTTGTGGAATGAGTGCCTTATTGTTTAGATTATAGTCTAGAATATTTTCAATATTTGCTATTGCTAAATCTGTTAATTTTTCCTGTAGTGAAAGCGAATCATCATCATCTTTAATTAAGTATTCATAAGACGCTAACATATTGCCGGTATCAAGATTTTCATCGATCTTGAAAAATGTTATGCCCGTTAGGCTATCTCTATTAAGTAGCGCTCTCTGAATAGGGGCGGCTCCCCTCCATCTTGGTAATAGAGAACAGTGAAGATTTATTACACCAAATTTTGGTATATTTATAATCTCTTTTGGTAGAATCTTTCCATATGCATATATTAAAAAAATATCAGCATCTAAGGACTTCAACTCTGTAATAAAATCTGTACTACGCAAATTCGTTTGATATAAAGTATGTAAATTATTTTCTTCGGCAAACAAGCCTACCGGGGTTTTAAGTTCTTTCCTCTTTTTGTCTTTCTTAACATCCTGTGTTACAACAGCTTTGACGGAATGTTTGCTTGAAATTAGATAGCTTAAAACCCTTGATGAATATATCGGGCTACCAAAAAAAACGATGTTCAATTTATTTTCCTAGTTGTTAAATATTATATGGTACGTTTTTTCTTGAAGGTACGGTATTGCTTGACTCTGCTTTTTTAATTTTTTTTGCAATTCTATCTCTTTTTAGTTGAGATATATAGTCGACAAATAATTTTCCATCTAAATGATCAATTTCATGTTGAACACAAACGCTCAATAAACCATCTGCATTCATGGTATGCTTGCTGCCAGTTAAATCTTGATACGTAAAATTGATTAAATTATATCTCTCAACTTTTTCGTAAAAACCTGGCACAGATAAACAGCCTTCTTCAAAGGTTATCAAATCCTGTTTATCTATAATTAATGGGTTCACTAAAAACAATGGTTCATTCCTAGACTCGCTTATATCTATAACAATTAATCTTATAGGCAAGTTAACCTGAACAGCTGCTAATCCTATGCCTTTAGATTGATACATCGTTTCAAGCATATCAGTTGCTATTTTTTCAAGTTTTTCATCAAAAGTATCAATATTATGACCCTTTTGCCTTAATTTGTTATCTGGATAATGTAGTATATTTAATAATGTCATGTTTAAAGTTAATAAAAAGTCTTGTCAATATATCTATTTTAATAGTATAAAGTAAAAAAATATATATTTATAAGAGTAAGATGAAATAATGAAGAATCTATTAATTGTGGAATCCCCTACTAAAGTCAAATCTATAGAAAAATTCTTAGGGAAAGATTACAAAGTTCTTGCTTCTGTTGGTCATGTCAGAGATTTGATGTCTAGTTCAAGAAAAGGCATAGATGTAGAAAATGACTATGCACCTGTTTGGAGAGTCTCCAAAGATAAGAAAGATATAATCAGTGAGATCAAGAAGTATTCTAAAGATGCAAAAACTGTTTACTTCGCTACAGATCCTGACAGGGAAGGAGAGGCAATATCTAAACATATATATGACATCTTGGATAAAGCGAAATTATTAAAAGGTAAAAATACTTATAGGGTTGCTTTTAATGAGATTACAGAAAATGCTGTATTAACAGCACTCAAAAACCCAAGAGAAATATCCACGGATCTTTGGAATGCTTATCTAACAAGAAGAACTCTAGATTATTTAATGGGTTACGATATATCAGAATTTCTATGGAAGAAAGTTAGTAGACTAGCCAGAGGTGGAAGAGTACAAAGCCCAGCCTTGAGACTTATAGTAGAAAAAGAGAATGAGATCAGTAAATTTCAACCGATAGAATACTGGATAGGCTCCCTTGTTGCTTGTAGCAAGGATGATTGTATAGACTTGGACTTGATATCGATCGATGACACTAAGGTAAAAAACGGAAACATAACAACCATACTGACCGAGAAAGATGCATCTAAAATAAAGACAGATTTAGATAAACATAAAAAAATAAATATCAATGATATAAAAACTTCTGAGAGAAAACTAAAACCAAGGCCGCCGTTTACAACAGCTTCTCTTCAGCAAGCAGCATATTCAAGCCTTGGTTTCTCTGTAAAAATGACATCAAGTATTGCGCAAAGATTGTATCAAGGCATGGCTTTGGGGGATGATGAAACAGTTGGCTTGATTTCATATATGAGGACAGACTCAACTAATTTATCTCAAGATTGTTTAAATGATATCAATGATTATTTAAGTAAAAACCATCCTAAGTTTCAATCAAAAGAAGTTAGGAGATACTCAAAGAAAGTAAAAAATGCTCAAGAAGCCCATGAGGCCATAAGACCAACATCAGTCTTTAATACACCAGATAAAATAAAAAAATATCTAGATGAATCAGAGTACAAACTATATAACCTTATCTGGAAAAGAACTATAGCTTCACAAATGATCGATGCAACATACAAACAAGTCGGGATAGATTTTTTGTTATCAGATAAATATAAGTTTAAATATAGTGGTTCATTTTTAAAAGATAATGGTTTCAAAGAAATATATGATTTATCTGAGAATGATGAAAAAGAGAAGGTAAACAAAAGAATTTTGCAAAACTTGAAAAAAGGCGACGAACTATCTATCAAAGAAATCAATATGGATCAAAAATTTACTCAACCACCAGCTAGATATAATCAAGCTAGCTTGATACAAGCACTCGAAGAACTTGGTATTGGTAGACCTTCTACATATGTAACGATTATATCTAAAATCTTAGAAAGTAATTATGTGGATCCAGAAGCTAGTAACTTCCAACCTACAGCACTTGCGAAGGTAGTTTGCGAGACTTTGACAAAACATTTTAGTAATGATTTGGTTGATTATGATTTTACAGCTCGTTTAGAAGAAAACTTAGACCTTATAGCTAACGGTGAAAAAGACTCTATGTCTTGTATCAAAGACACATATGAACCATTTAGAGTCAATCTTGAAGAGAAATTAACCTCCGTAGACATTTCTGAAACTCGTGAACTAAAAAATCTAGGCATCCATCCAGATACTGGACGACCTGTTACAGTTAGGTTAACAAAATATGGCCCAACGATACAAATGGGCACAAAAGAAGATGAAGAAAAACCTAAATGGGCTGCATTAACTTATGAACAGAAGAAAAATATTGACGGTATTACAATGGATGATGCTATCAGATTATTTGCTCTTCCAGAAAAAATTGGTATTCACAATAAGGAAGATATCTTTATAAATATCGGACCTTTTGGCCCTTACTTGAAATGGGGCAAAACAAATGTATCAGTTCGCGGGCAAGATATTTTCGCTATCGAGGAAGACGAAGCAATTGAATTAATAAAAGAAAAATTAGAAATCGATGCTAATAGAGATATTAAAATATTTGAAGAATCTGGAATAAAAGTTCTAAATGGCAGGTTTGGGCCATATATAACCAATGGTAAAGTTAATGCCAAAATACCTAAAGATGTTGACCCAAAGAGTTTAGATGAAAATACCTGTATAGAATTAATCAAAAATGCACCAAAAAGAAAATTCAGGCGTAAATTTAGAGCCAAGAAAACAACATGATAATTGGTGGCGTTGACGAAGCAGTTAAATTTCTCAACAAGGGTGAATTAATTGGTTATCCAACCGAAGCAGTTTATGGGCTAGGGTGCGACCCATGGAATAAAGAGAGTGTCAATAAAATCTCTAAACTTAAAGGGAGAAGTCCTGATAAACCTTTTCTGATGGTTATTTCATCAAAAGATCAACTTGAAGATCTTGTTGATGTGAGTTCATTAACAGATAAAGTATGGAAGTCATGGCCAGGACATACAACATGGCTAATTAAAGCTAAAGATTCTGTCCCATCATGGATGAAAGATAAACGAACTGGCAAAGTTGGCATAAGAATGTCTGAGCATCCAGTTGTTGTTGATCTATGTAATTTATTCAAGAAACCTCTAATATCCACAAGCGCAAATATCAGTGGAAAATCAGAAATAAAAGACCCATTACTATTTAAAAAGACTTTTATGACAGAAATAAAATATCTGGTGGATGGTCGTCTAGGTAATTACGAGAAAACTAGTATAATAGTAGATATGGAGTCAGAGCAAAAAATACGATGATACAAAAATCAAAAGAGTTTTTAGCGATTGAAAAAGTGTTTAAGAATCTTCAAAAAGAAATTATTCAAGCTTTTTCACTCATAGATCAGAAATCCCACCTAAATCAAACTCAATGGAAATATAAATATGGAGGTGGAGGAAAAAGCTGTGAGATATCTGATGGGCATATAATAGAGAAAGGCATGGTGAATTACTCCTCAATTGAAGGAAAAGTTTTACCAAATAGCGCATTAGCAAAAAAAAATAAAGGTTCCATTAAGAATTTTTTTGCAACTGGTGTTTCAGTAGTTATTCATCCATGCAATCCTTATGTGCCATGTTCTCATTTGAATGTAAGGTACTTTGAAACAGATAAGAAAGATAAATGGTGGTTTGGCGGAGGCTATGATCTAACCCCATATTTTGTATTTAAGGATGATATAAAACTATGGCATGATAATACTAAAAAAACATGCAACAAGTATAATAAAAAGTTTTATAGTGATTTCAGTAAACAGTGTGATGAATATTTTTATATTAAACATAGAAATGAAAAAAGAGGTGTCGGTGGAATATTTTATGATAATTTAAATGAGAAAGATAAAGTTTTTTATAAGAGTTTTTCACAGGATGTAGCGTCAACATACTTGGACTCCTATTTAACTATAATGAAGAGAAGGAACAAAAAAAAATATAGCAAATCCCATAAAGAATTTCAGCAGATAAGACGCGGTAGGTATGTAGAATTTAATTTGCTATACGATAGAGGAACAATATTTGGTCTTCAATCTGGTGGTAGACCAGAATCTATCTTAATGTCTATGCCGCCAAACGTTATGTGGAAAACTCATCTTGATAGTAAAACTCAAGAATTTGAAAATAAACTTAAGAAATTTTTAAGATGACAAAAGCTCATCTAGCAACTTATTATTTTTACCAATTTCGTCGCCTTTCAAATCTACAATTGCTGTTGTAAGTCTTGAAACACAATTTAACTTACCCTGATCATTCTTAATATCAATATTCCATACATGAACTGACCTTCCAAGGCTTGCAACAGTTGTTGTCCCAGTAACAAATCCACTAGAAACTGGCCTAACATGATTTGCATTAATTTCTAAACCTACTGCTTTTTGTTTTCTCATGTCAATGCACATATTAGAAGCAATACTTCCAAGCGCTTCTGCTAACACACATGATGCGCCACCGTGTAAAATTCCCCTGGATTGTCTTGTATGATCCTCTACCGGCATCCTAGCAACGATATAATCAGAACCTAATTCTATAAATTCAATACCTAGGTGTTTATTCAAGTTGTTATTTCTTAGAGAGATAACATGATTAAGTGTAAATTTTTCGTGCCAGATAGACATTTAGACTCCTTAGTGTTAATTCTAGATAGATTAATATAACATCTTCTCTTAAAATAAAAAGTGTTAGAATAATAAAATGAAAAGAAAATTTCCAAATACACGATTACGCAGGCTTAGAACTAATAGTCCGATAAGGAACTTAATTAGAGAAAGCACACTGTCACAGAATGACCTAATTCAACCAATATTTCTTATAGAAGGTAATAATAAATCACAGAAAATTAAATCCATGCCCGAAATAACTAGAATGTCAATTGACCTTGCTGTTAAGGAGATAAGGATTTTAAAAAAACTTGGTTTACAAGGTGTAGCGCTATTCCCATGTATACAAAATAAATTTAAAGACAAAACTGGTAGCGAGTCTTTTAACCCAAATGGTTTAATGCAAAGAGCCATAGAAAAGATTAAAAGTACAGTGAAAGATATTGCAATAATAAGTGATGTCGCGCTCGACCCATATACTACACATGGTCAAGACGGAATTCTTGGTAAGAATGGTGAAATATTAAATGATGAAACTGTAGAGGTTTTAGTGAAACAAGCATTAAGCCATGCTAATTGTGGAGTAGATATAATTGCACCATCAGATATGATGGATGGAAGAATTAAAAGTATAAGGAAAGAGTTAGAAAAAAATAAATTTGCAGATACAAAAATCTTGTCCTACTCAGCGAAATATTCATCTAATTATTATGGGCCATTTAGAGATGCAGTAGGGTCTGTTAAAAATCTTGGTAAGTCTAACAAAGATACTTATCAAATGGATTATGCTAACTCAAAAGATTCAATGCATGAAGTCGAAATGGATATAAATGAAGGTGCTGATATAGTAATGGTAAAACCTGGAATGCCTTATCTGGATATAGTAAGTAAGATAAGTGAAAAATATCATGTGCCTATATTCATTTATCAGGTCAGTGGTGAGTATGCAATGATAAAAGCAGCTGCAAAAAACAACTGGTTGGATGAAAAAAAAGTAGTCATAGAAAGCTTACAATGTATGAAAAGATCTGGCGCTAATGCAATTATTACTTACTATGCTAAGGATGTTTTAAAATGGATGAAGTAAAAAAGTTTTGTGTCATAGGTTTGCCAGTTAGTCATAGCTTATCCCCAATGATACATAAAGAATTTGCTAAACAACAAGGTATTAATATTCAATACAAGATGATTGAACCAGATACAGAGGAACATTTTGAAACCCATGCTCAAAGTTTTTTTTCAAAAAAAGGATTTGGTGCAAATATTACTATCCCATTTAAAGAGCAAGCTTATAATTTTGCTAATAGTTATGATGAGTCTGCGATAGAATGTGAATGCGCTAATACATTAATGTTAAAAGAAAATGAAATAAGGGCTTTCAATACTGATGGTAGAGGCTTCATAAATGATTTTTATAATAAAGATATATCCTTATCAAAAAAAGATATCTTGATTCTAGGTGCTGGCGGCTCGGCCAAAAGTATAATTAATTCACTCGTAAAAGAAGATATTGGAAGTATCAATATTCTTACAAGAACTCCTGATAAGGCAATTCGGTTGATAGATAAATATAAAAAATCATCTGATATTAGAGTGTATAAAGATAATTCCAAATATGACATTATTGTTAACACAACACCGGTGAGCTTGATAAAAAAAGAAATCGATTTTCCAAGCTCAATCTTTAAAACTGACAGTCTTAGTTATGATCTTTTTTATTCTAAAAATAATACAATTTTTCAAGATTGGTCTGACAATAATGGTGCTATAAAATCTTATAATGGTCTTGGCATGTTGATTGAACAAGCTGCTTTGTCATTTAACATATGGAATGATTTTAAGCCCATCACAGATGGAATAAGTAAAAAACTAGGTTTCTAAATTCATATATTGATTTTTTAGATCCACATATCCTTTTGCAGAGTATGATAAAAATTCCATTTCTCGCTCAGACAATTCTCTTAATTTTTTTGCAGGACTGCCAACGTATAAAAATCCACTTTCTAATTCTTTTCCAGGGCCAACTAATGCCCCAGCAGCAAGCATACAATTAGAGTTTATAACAGCACCGTCTAGGATAATACTTCCCATACCTATCAATACCGTGTCTTTAATGGTACATGCGTGTATAACTGCAGAATGACCAACGGTGACATCATTGCCGATGGACAAGGAATACCCAGAAGGGCAAAAGTCACTAGCATGCGTAACATGTAATATTGAACCATCTTGTATATTAGTCCTATCACCTATTGTAATAGAATTTATATCACCTCTAACAACAACTTGAGGCCATATCGCGCTATCTTGGCCAATTTTGACATTACCTATAACTGTAGATTGTTCATCAATATATGCCGTCTCATGAATTTCAGGATTAATATTATTAAAGCTTCTTATCATCTTATCTATTCCTTTTCATAAAGTTACCATATATTATAGTCATAAAATTAATTACTAGGGATATATTTATGTCAGAAAAAATTATTATGAGAGTTGGAGAATCATTAGTAGCTGGAGGTCCAGCAGGAACTGCTGCAGAACCTGAGATAGTTATTGGTGAATTAGATGGTCCATTTGGAACTGCATTTGCTAATTTAATTGGTGATCAGGCAAAAGGACACTCTAAAGTATTAGCTATTATGAATACAGATATAATGGTAAAGCCAGCTACTTTAATGGTTAGCAAAGTAACGGTTAACAATAATAGATATACAAATATCTTGATGGGCACAGTTCAAGCAGCCATAGCAAATGGTGTTCTTGATTCTGTAAGAAATGGTGATATTCCTAAAGAGAAAGCAAATGAGCTTGGCATCATCGTGTCAGTATGGCTTAATCCATCAGTTGCCACTGATGATAAACTTGACCATAAAATATTATTTGATATTCATAGAAAGGCTACATCCCAAGCAATACACAAGGCAATGAATAATGAGCCAAGCATAGAGTGGCTGCTTGATAATCAAGAATCAATAATCCATAAATACTTTCAGATGGGTTTAGATGGCAAGATTTAGTTAATGACATCAAAATATAAATTATATATGCAGTTGATGCGCATAGATAAACCAATAGGTTTTTTGTTGTTAATGTGGCCTGTATTATGGGCTTTTTTAATCTCTTCAGATGGCTCGCCAAATATATTTTATATGATTATTTTTGCTTTTGGTATTATCTTCACGCGCTCCGCTGGATGCATAATTAATGATTATTTCGATCAAGATTTTGACTCAAAAGTAGAAAGAACAAAAAATAGAGTACTAGCAACCAAAGAAGTCTCTAACCAAGAAGCATTAATATTATTTGGATTAATGATTATTCTATCATTTGTATTGTTACTCATGTTAGAAATGAAGATCATTATGTTTGCTATCTTCTCGTTTTTTTTGCTAATAATTTATCCGTTAAGCAAAAGATACTTTAAAATACCTCAGCTAATTTTAGGTATGGCATTTGGATCAAGTATACCAATGGTCTTTATCTTAGAAAAAGGCCAGATAGATTTTGACTGTATACTTTTATATATTCTGACTATCGCATGGGCGATAGTCTATGATACATATTATGCAATGGCTGATAAGAAAGATGATAAAAAGATAGGCGTTAAATCATCGGCCATTTTTTTTGGTGAAAATGATATACGATATGCATTAAATATTCATTATTTTGTTCTAATGTGTTTTATTACCTTAGGAATAATAAACAGTTTCAATTTGATATATTATGTATTTTTACTAATTTCACTATTATCAGTCATTTATCAACACTTATTAGTTGTATCAAGAAAACCTTACCAATGCGTATCTGCTTTTGAAAATAATAATATATTTGGATTAATAATTACTTTTGGTCTACTATTTACTTATATTTGATGAAAATGAAAAATACCGATATAAAAAATAATTGGACCACAAAAGAATTGAAAGATATTTATGATCTCCCGTTTAATGATCTGCTATGGAAAGCACAATCGGTACATCGTAAATATCATAATCCAAATGAAATACAAATATCCACACTAATGTCTATAAAAACCGGGGGTTGCCCTGAAGACTGCAAGTACTGCTCTCAAAGCATAAGATATGACACGGATATAAATCTTGAAAAAACTTTACCTCTCTCAGATATTATTAAACAAGCAAAAAATGCTAAAGATAATGGTGCGTCAAGATTCTGCATGGGAGCAGCATGGAGAAATCTAACTCAGAGTAATCTTGCTAAAGTAAAAGAGATGGTCAAAGAAGTTAAAGCCCTGGGTCTTGAGACTTGCGTTACGTTGGGTATGCTAACTGGCACACAAGCTGATGAATTGAAAAACGTTGGACTAGATTACTATAATCATAATCTAGATACATCAGAAGAGTACTATAAAAAAGTAGTCACAACTAGAACATATCAAGACAGATTGGATACGTTGCAACATGTTAGAGATGCAGGAATAAAAGTATGTAGCGGTGGAATCTTAGGTTTAGGCGAAGAGAATATAGATAGAATTGAATTAGTGAGAGTGCTTGCAAATCTGGATATGCATCCAGAATCAGTTCCCATAAACAGACTGGTTAGAGTGGAAGGAACACCATATTTTGATAATAATGATGTAGACGAATTTGATTTTATTAGAGTTATAGCACTAGCAAGGATAGCTATGCCTAGATCATTTGTAAGGTTATCAGCTGGAAGAGATACAATGAATGATCATATGCAAGCTATGTGTTTTTTAGCAGGAGCTAATTCCATTTTTTATGGAGAAGAATTATTAACTACAAAAAATTCGACTATTGAGCATGATCAGAAACTATTGAAAAATCTCAAAATAAAAACAATGCCTGTTGATGATTCTGAAATATTAGAAGTTGAACAGAAAAAACTTGAAGACATTAGTATAGCTGTCAAGAATATTTAATATAGTATAACGCTGAAGTGACAGATTATAAAAAAACAATCCAGCAACTCAAAAAAGAAGGTCGCTACAGAAAAAGAATACCAACTAGGTCACCTCAAGATGTATATTTAAAAGTTAATAATAGAAATCTTAGTAATTTTTCTAGCAATAATTATCTAAATCTTGCAAACTCATCATATTTAAAAAATCAATTCAAAACTAATATATCAAAATATGGTATTGGCTCGAGTTCATCACCACTTATCAGTGGATATAGTATAGCTCATTTAAATTTAGAGAAAAGAATATCAAAACTACTAGGGTTTGAGTCAACACTCGTAACAAATTCTGGTTATCTTTCAAATGTTGGCTTATTAAATGCAGTGTCAAAAAATAAGATTGATGTTTTCCAAGATAGGGAAAATCATAATTCTATTATTGAAAGCTCTAGATTATCAAATACTAAGTTAACAAGGTACCAGCATCTAAATTATGAGGATCTAGAAGAGAAGATTTCAGCTAGTGATTCTAAAGATAAAATTATTTTTGCTGATAGTGTTTTTAGCATGACAGGTGAAAAATCTGATCTTATAAAACTTTCATTGATTGCTAAGAAATATAAATGTTTACTATTTATAGATGATGCTCATGGCTTTGGGGTAAGCGCATATGATAATAGGATTTTCCCAAGTTCAATAAATGGTTTAGACAAAAGAAAATTAAATATAGATGCATATATTGGAACTTTTGGAAAAGCTATAGGGACCTTTGGTGCTTTCATATCAGGATCTAAAAATTTAATTGATTTATTGATCCAAGAATCTAAACCTTATGTTTACTCAACAGCATTACCGCCGGCATTAGCAAGCACTACTTTGGATAGTATTAATTATATAATGAAAAATAAATCAATCACAAAGAAGCTTGAAAGTAATATAAACTTCTTTAAAGATTTAGCTGGTCAAAATAATATCAACATTGGTTTTTCTAATTCACCAATTCAAACTATACACATAGGTGATCCAAAAAGAGTTATGAGTATATATAAGAAAGCTCAAATGAAAAATATTTATATTCAAGCAATAAGATATCCTACTGTACCATTAAATAAGGATCTTATAAGGATCAATTTAACTAGCGATCATAACAAAAAACAAATACAATCTTTAATAGAATTTTTAAAAAAAGTACAATGATGAATAATGGACATACTTACGAATAAAAATGTTTTACTTGGAATCACAGGTAGTATAGCGGCATATAAAGCTGCTGATATATCGAGCCGGCTTAAGAAAGAAGGTTGTAATGTTAGGGTCGTAATGACAAAGAGTTCAGAGCTATTTATAACAGAAACAACCTTAGAATCTTTATCAGGCAATAAAGTCATTAGTGAGGATGAACATTCAAGCACACTCAGTAATTTTGAACACTTAGATATTGCCAAGTGGGCAGATATTATTCTAATTTCGCCATGTACAGCTAACTTTATGAACAAGCTTGCAAATGGCCATGGTGATGATCTCCTCTCTACTATATGCTTAGCGTTCACTAAAAAAATATTTATCGCTCCTGCTATGAACCCAGACATGTGGAATAATAAAGTAAGCCAGTCCAGTGTTAGAAAATTAAAAGAAGCAGATATCAATATTATCGGTCCTAACTATGGTACACATGCGTGTGGCGATATAGGTTATGGAAGGATGACAAGTCCTGAGCAGATTATAGAGGATATTAAAGGCCAAAATAAGTCATCTTTACTTTCAGGTAAAAGAGTACTTGTAACTGCAGGGCCAACAAGAGAACCAATAGATCCTGTTAGATTTATGAGTAACTATAGCTCGGGTAAAATGGGTTATGAGGTTGCACTTGCTGCTAAAGTTATGGGGGCTTCAGTTAAGTTAATATCAGGACCAGTATCATTGGATCCTATCAAAGATATTAAAATAGAGTATGTCGAGACTTCTGAAGAGATGTATCAAAATGTTATGTCTAATGCAAAAAATTTTGACATTCTAATATCGACTGCAGCAATTGCTGACTATAAGCCTGCCAATTATTCTAAAACTAAATATAAAAAATATGAAAATAATATTTCTATAGAGTTCACTAGAGGGGCTGATATAATCAGTTCAGTCTCAGAGAAATATAAAGATCTATTTACAGTTGGCTTTGCAGCAGAAACTGATTCTCTCAAAAAAAATGCTGAAGATAAACTGATAAAAAAGAATTTAGATATGATTGTTGGGAATATTGCCAATCATGAGTTAAAACTAGGTTTTGAATCTGATTTTAACAAAGTCACGATATTTACTAAAGAGAAAGTAATTGAGATCCCAGAGGCTAAAAAATCAGAGATTGCTATAAAAATCCTAAATATTGTAGCAGAAGAATTTTCCTCAAAGATAGGCTTAGTAAATAAAAATGTTAAATGAAGTTAAAATAAAATTACTAGACGAAAAATTAAAAGATAAACCAACTTTTTCAACAAAGGGTTCTGCTGGCCTAGACTTAAGGGCTTCATTAGAATCTGAACTTATCTTAAAAAGCAATAAAACTGAATTGATACCAACCGGGATATCAATCCATATAGAAAATCAATCATATGCTGGTTTAATACTTCCAAGGTCAGGGCTAGGGCATAACCATGGCATTGTCTTAGGAAACCTTGTAGGATTAATTGATTCTGACTACCAAGGACAGTTATTCGTATCTTGCTGGAATAGGAGCGATGTTGACTATAAAATTGAACCATATGATAGAATAGCTCAACTAATCTTTATAACCGTAGACCAGCCTAAACTAAAAATTGTTGATACATTTGAAAAATCTATACGGGGCTCCGATGGTTTCGGCTCATCAGGGAAAAAATAATATTGAATATTAATAAAGATATCTTTAGAGCCTATGATATAAGAGGCATATATCCTGATGATCTTAATGAGGAGACTTTCTTATTAATTGGCAAAGCAATAGGCAAACAGATAACAGAACAGTCAGATGATCCTAAAGTTAGCATATGCATGGACGGCAGAATATCAGGGCCATCACTCAAACAAAGTCTAATTTCTGGTCTTACTTTTATGGGCGTGAATGTTATAGATATTGGGTCTCTTCCAACACCATTATTATATTATTCGTTGAAAAAATTAAATATTAATAATGGTCTAATGATTACGGGTAGCCATAATCCTTCTAGTTACAATGGCATCAAAATGGTTATAAATAATAAAACATTATTTGATAATCATATCATTGAGATATATAAATCTATTATTTCTGATGAATTTAATAAAAATAAGGTTGAAGGTAAATTAATTAAAAATGATGCAGTGCTAGATAGTTATATTAAAGATATTAAAGTCGATATAAATATCAAATCTAAGTTAAAAGTATCTATAGACTGTGGCAATGGTATAACCGGAGCCATAACAAGAAAAGTTTTTGGTGCGCTAAATATCAATTTTGAGATTATTTATGAAAATGTAGATGGGAGCTTCCCAAATCATCCTCCTGACCCAACTGACGAAAGAAATCTACTAGAACTAAAAAACAATATTATAAAAAATAGATCTGATATCGGTTTTGCATATGATGGTGATGGCGATAGAATATGCGTCGTGACGAAGGATGGCAAAATGATCTGGCCTGACCAACTATTGATGTTATACAGTAGAAATATTCTAAAGAATTCTCCTGGCAAAAAGATAGTTTATGATATTAAATGCTCAAAACATGTAGAAAAAGAAATAGTCAAAAATTCAGGTGTTCCTATACTATCAAAAACAGGACACTCATTTATAAAGAAAGCTATCATAGAAGAGAATGCATCTCTTGGTGGAGAGATGAGTGGCCATATTTTTTTTGCAGATAGGTGGGGTGGATTTGATGATGGAATATATGCATCTCTTAGACTGTTAGAGATACTATGCGAAGAAGGTGATAACCTGAATATATTGAATACTTTACCGAAGTCAATTACAACTCCAGAAATAAATATACCATTTAAGGGAAATAATCATTTTACATTCATGAATTTATTTGCAAAACTAGCAAAATTCAATAATGCTAGTATTATTGATATTGATGGGATAAAAATTATTTATCCTGATAGTTGGGGGCTTATTAGATGCTCGAATACAACATCAAATCTTGTGTTAAGGTTTGAAGCTGATGACAGAGATGCAATGTCAAAAATTCAATCTTTAGTAAAAGATGAGATATTAAAGATAGATGATAAAATTGAACTACCTTTTTAAATAAAATGACAAAAGAAAAAGTTACATATAGAGATAATGATAATGTTAAACCTAGTACTGCTAGGGTACTCATTGAGGCTTTGCCATATATCCAACAACTATCCAATAAAGTTATAGTTGTTAAATTTGGTGGAAATGCAATGACGGATGATACATTAAGAAATAATTTTGCAAGAGATATGGTTCTTCTCAAACAAGTAGGACTACATCCTGTCATTGTCCATGGTGGCGGACCGCAAATAACGTCCTATCTTAAAAAGCTAGGAGTTGAATCTGAATTTGCAAATGGACTAAGAATCACTGATCCTGAATCCGTACATATAATAGAAATGGTTTTAGGTGGTCTTGTTAATAAAGATATAGTCAATTCTATCACGTCGCATGGCGGCAAAGCTGTAGGCCTTTCTGGTAAAGATGGTGGTTTAATTAGAGCTAAGAAAGTTATTGGGGAAGGTGAGTTTAAGAATATAGATTTTAAAAATACTGGCACAGTCCAAAGTATTGATCCAGAGGTAGTAAGCCTACTAGATGGTTCGCCATTTATTCCAGTTATTGCTCCGATCGGAATTGGAGATGACGGAAAAACATATAATATTAATGCAGATCTAGTTGCTGGTAAAATGGCGCATATTCTTGAAGCTGGTAAGTACCTTATTCTAACAAATACTAGTGGCATATTAGATGAAAAGAATAATCTAATTAAATCTATTAACGCAGATCAAGTCAGGGCTCTGATACATAAAGGAGTTATATCTAAAGGCATGCTACCAAAGATAGAGTCAGCTCTAGAAGCAGTATCATCTGGTGTC
>Ga0222719_10001661_pt1 | contig 21264 bp, 31 predicted proteins | sample C33_34DmetaG_FD_165039 | JGI IMG/M metagenome (GOLD analysis project Ga0222719, IMG submission 165039) | Estuarine water microbial communities from San Francisco Bay, California, United States - C33_34D | ecosystem: Environmental > Aquatic > Marine > Unclassified | place: USA: California... | reverse complement strand
TAGTGAGCAGTTGGTTCAATAATGTTATCATCGACCCATCCTGTTGCACTGTTTACTGCACCAGCAGCATCATTATACGCATCTTCTATATCGTGTCCCCATGTGGACGGATTGTACCAACTCATTTTGTTTTCCTTTTTAAATAATTATCTTCCTTGACCACGATACTTTTTGTATCCGCGTTTTGTAGATTTATTCATACTACTAGTTTTAATCATTGAATGTTTTGCGCCGATACTGGTCTTCTTTTTCGTCCTCTCGACGACAGACGACCCTATTGCTGAACGTGCCATAACAACCTCCCAATCGTTATATTGTATTTACCAAAATAAAGTCACAAAAAAAGGCTGCATAAAGCAGCCTTTTTGAAATGTGAAAAATCCAATTAGAACTTTACACTAAATCCTAGTCCAAGCTCTTGATCTGTTTTGTCAAAGTCTTTGTCCATTTCACGTGTCACAGTTGCCGTAACTGCGGCTGATTCTGTAAGATTGTATGCTACACCAACAGTCGCATGACTATCAGCCGCATCAAAATCTAAGTAATCACCTTCTAATGATTTATAATCATAACCTAGTTCTGCAAAAGGTTTATATGAACCTATTGTTTTTTCAACACCGACTACAGGTGAAAAACGCAGTTCTTCGGTAGCAAAATTATCACCCCAGTCATAACTTACACCAGCACGTAAATAGGCAATATTTCCTTGAATTGTAGACGATGCAGTTGCTCTGTAATCCATATCTGTCCCTGTTTCAATAAATGTTACACCAAAGTTAATGCCATCACCATTCGTATGAATATCTAGTGTTTGTGCATCATCGCCATAATCTGTAGTATTACCAGTTGTAAGACTTAGTCCCCAAGTTGTACTATCAGCACTTATGCTGTAGGCAGTGTTGTCATAGTCATCAGCCATTACAGCAGATGACATCAAAACGGCCATTGCGGCCGTTGCAAATGTCTTTTTCATTAATTTTATCCTTCTAGCTTTTCATGAAAAGAGTTTAGTTTATACTAAACTACAAACTAATTATCTTGGATGGAAAATCTCTATTGCAAAAGTGAAACGACTTTTCTGTTGCCAGGTAAGTCGCCAACCCCTACGTGCCTACACTAGGCCGCTAGTGCCATTTCTGGCTGATAGTTATCATTTGCAACTATAAGTTTTCTTCGCGATAACCGTGCTTAGATCCGGGCAACTCCACGTTCTCTCTTACGCCTGTCGATCCTATTTCGCCCCCATCATAAGCACACTCCGTAAATGTGTTTATGGTGGAGGCGCCGGGTACTGCCCCCGGGTCCAGTTCGTTGTTGATTGGCTTCAACGTTACAGTCTATTTATAACACTATTTTAGTCTAGTGTCAATCAAAAAATAAACTTTTTGCATTGCCTGCGATAATCATACAACATGTTATAATATGAAGTATGATCCAAAAGGTGCGAAAAGCCAGAGCCTTCCTTACATCGTCTTGTGTTATCGGAAGAAACTCTGGCTTATCGTCGTCTGTGATGCCAACTGGCATTCCAACAGTTCTAGCCCATAATTTAAGCCAGCGCCGTTGTCCACTCATTACATTGAGTTCTTTTTCTCTTGAATTTCAGCTCTACGTGATTTAGTCAACTTTCCTAAATCTCCTAGTGCTTTACGGGCTCTTGCAGCGGCTGCCTTTACACCTTTTTCATCAAAGGTTTCTGCTTCTGCTAGATAGTTATTAAACGCCTGTACGATTTGCTCATGAGTTGTAGTCATTATTTTTTCTCCTATATTATACTGTTAAGCCAGTAGTGCTTTCTATGTATTGTTTTGCCATACCTGATTCGGTTTTTGCAATAAACATTACCGCCTCTGTATTTAGAGTGATAATACTTTCCTGGTCGACTGTAAATGCCCAAGGCACTAATCCAAGTCCTCCATTTGCGGCTGTGAGTGCCATCGGTTTCTTTATCTTGAGTTTAGATCCTTCTTCGCTATCTAACCTTGCAATAATTTCTTCCCCAGCGGCTGTTTTGATAGTGACAGTGTCACCTACTTTATATGGTGCTTCAATAAGCATTATTGTCCGTGTCCTGTTCCGTTAAAGTTTGTGTTTTCAATATAGTCAGCTAATTGATCGTAGCCGCCAATATATTTTCCTTGTAACCAAATTTGTGGAACGGTCCTTGGTTGTGGTAAACCTTCTGCACTGCATTGTTCAAACAGTTGTTCTGGCTCCCAGCCTGATCCAAATGACCTTTCTTCAAATTGTATTTCTAATTTATTCAATAGAGCCTTAGCCTTTGTGCAATTTGGACAAGAAGGCTTACTCCAAACTATAGTTTTCATAAACTAAATCCTTTAAGTTTATCTTTGTCAACATCTTGTTTGATGCCACCAATGATATATGATTCAACTTCGGTTTCTTGTGGGGCAACTTGTAGTCCTGAACTATTCAACCAGTGTTGTGTCCACGGTAATGGATTTGTATTTACTGGTGCATCAAAAATAGTATTGTATCCTAGTGCTTTCAGTCTGCGATTAGCAATGTGTTCAACATACTGATGTAATAGGGCTTCGTTCAGTCCTATGATACTTCCGTCTTTGAACAAATAGTTTGCCCAAGACTTTTCTTCTGCTACACAAGTTCGCCACATTTCATATACTTCTTCTTCGCACTCTTTTGCAATACTAACCATTTCAGGATCATCCTTACCTGATATCCAATTTTTAAGAATGTGTGTACTAAGTGCAAGGTGTTGTGCTTCGTCACGAGCAATAAGTGAAATAATCTTTGCACTACCTTCCATAAGTTTGAGTTCGCCAAAGGCAAATGTGCAAGCAAATGAAACATAGAAGCGTAATCCTTCTAGAATGTTTACATTCATCATTGCAAGGAACAACTTCTTTTTAACATCACGCATCGATCCTTTGTTATTATGGGTAAATGCGTCCGCGGCTTCAGTGAAAGCATCATAGTTTTTTGTAACACTGGTTGCTCTCTCAATAATCTTTTCATCATCTAGAATAGTATCAAATACTTCAGTTGGATCCGGATACACGTTTTTCATAATATGTGTATACGACCGTGAGTGAATTGTTTCGAAGAAGTCCCAAGTAACAATACAGCCTTCTAGCTCAGGTAATGATACATGCGGTAGAAATGCTAGGCATGGACCACGTCCCTGTACACTATCAAGCAGTGTTTGATACTTGAGATTTGATGTAAAGATATGCTTTTGCTCTGGACGGAAGTTAGCAAAGTCTGCACGATCTTTTTGTAGGCTTACTTCTTCTGGTCGCCAAAAGTAACCAAGCATAGTTTGATTAAGTTTGTCAAACACAGGGAAACGAAATGTATCGTATCTCTGCGTATTTTGATCTGCTCCGAAGAACATGTTTTGTTTTGTAAAGTCTACTTTTTCTTGATTGAATACAGTCTTTGCCATTTTTTCATCCTTATAATACTATTATACATCTTTTTGATATACAGTCAACCTCTAAATTGCACACGCTTCGCAAAGATCGTCCTCTTCTTCAGTAGACTGAGGTAATTCTACTGCTTGCGGTGCTTCTTCCTCTATCATATCACCATCAGTCTTATAATCATAAGTGTTTTGATAGTAACTTGTTTTCCAACCATATTTGTAAGTGTTTAGCATATCTTGTAGCATTACACTCATGGGTACTTCATTATTCTCAAAATGTGTTGGGTTGTATGACCAGTTACCACTAATGGCTTGGTCAAAGAACTTTTGCATCACTGCAACTACGTTGATATAACCTTCGTTGCTAGGCATGTCCCACAACAGGGTGTAGTGCGCCTTAAGACTTTGATATTGTGGAACAATCTGCTTAAGAGGCCCTTTCTTTGACTTCTTAACGGACAAGTATCCTCTAGGTGGCTCAATTCCGTTTGTTGCGTTCGACACAACGGAACTGCTCTCCGATGGCATCTGTGCGGACAATGTGCTGTGCCGTAAGCCGTATTCGGTAATGTCTTTTCTAAGAGCAGACCAATCATAATTTAATTTATTCTCCACAATAGTATCTACATCCTTTTTGTATGTATCAATAGGAAGGATGCCATCGGAGTATTTAGTTCTATCAAAATATTCACATGCTCCGCGTTCTTTTGCGAGTTTATTACTTGCCCTAAGTAGATAGTATTGGAATGCTTCTGTTAGATCGTGTACCAGTTGCCATGCATCTTTATCATCATACTTGACATGATTTTTTGCAAGATAGTGAGCAAGACCAATATAGCCAACGCCTAATGAGCGTCTCGCTTTGGTGCTAATCTCTGCCGCTTTGATTGGATAACGCTGATAGTCAATAATTTCTTCTAGCGCACGGACAGCAAGATCGCACAATTCCTCTAAATCATCTAATGACTTTAAGGTTCCTACATTAATAGCACTTAGAATACACAAAGCGATTTCGCCTTCGGGATCATCAATATGGTTAAGCGGCTTAGTCGGTAGTGTAATCTCTTGACACAAGTTACTCATGTATACAGTATCTTTGAATGAACTGTGAGTATTCGCATGATCTACATTCATAATGTAGATACGTCCTGTCTCTGCACGTTCTTTGATCAGTGCAGAGAACAATTCCATAGCATCAATCTTCTTCTTTCTAATGCTGGTCTTTCTTTCGTACATCTCATACAGTTCTTTGAACTTGTCCTGGTCAGAATAGAATGCATCGTATAAACCAGGAACATCCTGTGGACTAAACAATGTAATTTCTCCGCCCTCTAACAAGCGTTCATACATCAATTTATTAAGTTGAATTGAATAGTCTAGTTTACGAACACGATTGTCTTCTGTACCTTTGTTGTTTTTAAGCACTAGTATATCTTCAATTTCATAATGCCAAAGTGGGAAATGCACAGTTGCACTACCGCCACGTACACCATTCTGTGTACAACATCTTACTGTGCTTTCGAATTTTTTGAGGAATGGGACGATTCCGGTGTGTGCGACTTCCCCTCCACGGATTTTCGAATTGACTGCACGTATCCTGCCACTGTTGATTCCGATACCCGCCCTTTGGGCAGTATAACGGCCGATAGCCATATCACTGGCAAAAATAGAATCAAGAGTGTCAGCAGAATCCACAAGTACACAAGATGCAAACTGTCGTACAGGAGTCCTAACCCCAGCCATGACCGGCGTCGGGATATTGATTTTAAATAATGAGGTCGCATCGTAATACCTCCTTACGTAGTATAGTCTGTCCTCTTTTGGGTAGTTAGCAAATAAAGTTGCGGCAATCATCATATACATATATTGCGGAGTTTCAAACAGTTGTCCTGATGACCTATCTTGACAAAGGTATTTGTCAACCACTTGACGCAACCCTGCATATGTAAAGTTTTCATCACGTTTATGATGTATATAACTATCTAATTTTTCTAGTTCATCTGGTGTGTATGTTTCTAGAATTTCGGGATCATAAACGCCACGCGAAATATTTTCTTTAACCATATCAATAAATGGTAAAGTTTTATAATCACCAAATACATCTTTATATGTTCCGTATAATAACAAACGTGCCGCGGCATATTGATAATTTGGTGCTTCTAACGATATAAGATCGTTGGCGCTTCTAACTAAGATTTCTTGAATTTCACTTGTGCTCATTCCATCGTAGAATTGAATATTTGCATTCATTTCAATTTGTGAACTGCTGACTCCTGCTAGTCCTTCACATGCAAATTCAACTACCTTATGAATTTTATCGATGTTAAGGTTTTCGCGGGTGCCATCGCGCTTAACGATCATTGTACCGTTTGACATGTTAACTCCCTTTTCTGATTAGTTTGATATTTATTGTTTGATTGGCATGTGGTATATTTTTTGTGTGCGGAAACTTGATGGGATTGAATCCTTGTCAACATAAGTTTCTTTATCATAACCTAATACCTTCCTGTCTACATAAAGTAGATAATAATAGCTTGAATTTGCTTCATCTATACCTATATGTATCTCGATGTTAGCATCACTAAAGCACTCACTTAATTGTATAGTATAACACATTCCTAGAATAATGCAATACTCACAATACTCATTTTCTTCAATTAGTTCCCAAGGACTTGGCCAAGTCTTAGGTTCCCATGGATCAGTATATATGCTAACAACAGGAAAGTCAAGATAATAATTTACCACATCCTGCAATGGATTTTCAGATTTTGTCAAGCCTTCTCTAAATTGTGACCAATCTTTTAGTCTTTTTTCATAAGTCATTAAGTATAACTGTTAATTTGGTACCTGATGTTTCCTTGACCAGCAAGAGTATTGCTGTATTTTACTACTGCTGTTTCTTTGAGCAAATCATTATCTAGATCAACAAGCTCTACATAGAACTGTAAAGCATCGCCATCTGACGAAAGTCCTGTCCAGGTGTAATCATCGTCAACTGATGACTCTGCCTGCGCTCCTGTTGCAGTTGGATCTACATGGATACTAAGTTTTCCTTTGCGAATACCTTGTGAAGTAGAACCACTTGCTTGGAATACATATTCTATTTCATATGTTCTAATAGTATCTGAAGGTAATCTAAATAGTTCAGTTGCGTTGGTAGGCAAAATCTGTGTTAGATTTGATGAAATGATCGCATCATTATCATAGAAAGATAATCCCTCTACTTCAGGTGTATAAGGAACAACATCTGATGATCCAACTAGGTAAGGAGCCAATGCTTCTGTCCTATCAAATTGTACTCCACTTATTAAATTACCACTATCTATCAATCTTACTACTGAATGAGCTGGATTTTCTTCTGTGCCGTTTCCATCATTACCTACATTAATAAAGTAATTGTCTCTAATAATGTTTTTCGTACCTGCGTCTATATTAATAGCATGAGTATTAATATCTATAAAGTAGCAATTTTGTATAAGGTTACTGCTTGGACCAAGTGTTTGAGAACCTGGAGTACCTTTTGTATTTTGGTCTCCTAATTCAAATGAAACACTATTAACAGTAAATCTACAATTTTTAAATGTATTATATGTTATATCAGTAGTTGATTTGATTGCAGTTGAAAACCCAGATATATCAATATCAACAAAATCGTTTTCTTTACTAGATGTTGAAATAAGGCTTGATCCATTTATTTCAAATGCAACGCTGTCAGCATTAACAGGGTCAGATGAATCCCATGGTCCTATCATTTCTAAATTATTAAAGTTACTGTGTTTACAATTTTCTAATACGAAACATTTAGACTGATTTTGTAATTCTATTGTCATGTCGCTTATACGAATATATTGTGCTTGATTGTCTTCATCATCAGTGGCATGGTTAGTTGCAGGAGATCCGGGAGAACTTGTAAAGTTTACAGTTTCAAACGCATGATTAGTCCCTGTCATTACAATTTTTGTTTTTTGCTTACCTGCACCTGCTATAGATACATAAGGCGGGATATAAATTGTGTCACTTATTTCATATGTGCCTGCCGGAAAATACAATACTTCTCTAGCACTAGGATTAGTTTTAGTGCTGTTGTTTACATACAAATTATCGATAGCTCTTTGAATAGATTCTGTTTGATCAGTGCCGGTTTCGCCGTCTGGACCGAAACTTTTAATACTTACGATCTCATCTAATCTAGTTTGGAGAGATCTTTCAATAGGAGTAGATGCAGATGGTCCAGTTTGAATATAGGCTCTGTCCACTTTATATGTATAGGTATTAGCAAACTGAAAAATATCATCATGTTCAGTTAATACCTTGGTATTACCAACAGCTGGTGCACCTTCTGACACTGCACCATTACCAATATATAATTCTCTTGAATCAATAGCCCAGCCTAGCTCTCCGCTTGCGAGCTGAGGAAGTCCTGATCCACTATTTTTTCTTCCTCTTCTGATTTGTATCCGACTAATTTGTACTACAGCCATCTATATTCTCCTGTTAAACATATTTAGCCGTGTTGTTCATAGAATTGATACACTCTATTGTACCATTCGTTTCTCCACTCGTCGTATTCATCTGGCCATACATCAAACTGTTGATATTCTCCAGCACGACTGCACATAAACACATGCCCTTCGCGAATGTTAGTGCCGTATATTTCATTGTGTGCTTCTGCATATGCCACAAGTTGTAGGAAGTAGTCAACTACCCATTCAACCTTCTTAGGCTTGTTAGTTTGCTTGAAGTCCATGATTGAGGGTTGACCTTTATATTGTCCTACTAGGTCAGTTGTACCGGCATACATATTGGGCATATATAAATTTACCTCAGAGCCCCATATTTCATCTACATGGGCTAGTGCATTTTCTCTGATTACCTCTGCCATACCGTGTGCTTGTTTTGCATATGGGTTAGAGCCTGGAGTAGGCCACTCGCCATATTCAATGTAGTCCTCAAGGTATTTGTGCATCCGGGTACCAACCCCCGCCGCTTCTGTTACAATCTCTTGTGCTTTTTGTTCACCCACCCTCTTACGCCAAGCAATGAGGTGTGTCTTATCTTTGGTGGCGTCAAGGATAGTTGTTACAGAGGCCACTGCATTTCCGTCGGGGGTAGCATAGAGCCGCTTGCCGTTTATTTCTTTACGGTTAATGGGGGTGTATTGATAACGTTCTGTGATTAATGTCAAAGTAATTTTCCTATAATTTATACTATTATAGCAATAACAATCGCATATGTCAAGAAAAATTATAGGTCAGTTAAATCAACTGCACGTTTTGCCATACTTGAAACAGTGTTTTTGGATTTTTTGCGTGAACTGCCCAATTTATCAGCGTCATCACTGTATAAAGTAACACCTTCTGGATCGTATTTGAGCATGTCTTGCAAGGTTTGATCATTTTGATACATTTTTTCAAAAGAATCTTTGTTGAATTCAGGAACGCCTACATTTTTCATTAGGGTATCTAGTTCATCCCAAGTCAGTTTAGTGCCTGGTTCTTGTGTATTTAGAACCTGAACAACCTTTTCTAGGGATTCATTTATTTTTTTTTTGAAGCTAATAATTTAGCAATGCCTCTGCTACGCTCAATACTTTCACGTTTTGCACGGCCTGCTTCTTCTTCACCACCTGCGGCTGTTTCTGCACCAGCAAACTCATCGTCGCCGTCTACATCAACAGTATCCATATCGTCGCCTGCATCAATGTCATCTTCAGCGTCTACAGTTGGCTCCATGTCCATTTCGTCGTCAGCACCCATTGTGTCCATAGGCTCACCTTCACCGGTCAACATACCAACACCTGCTGTAAGGCTTTCACGAGTTGTTTCTAATGTTCCGTATAATTGCTCTAGGGCAGGTTTGACTGCAGCTACAAAAGATTCGCTTTGTTCGGTACCCATTTCGTCTCGGATAGCATCTGCTAGTTCTAGCATTGATTCTGTTTGCATTTCTGCTGTGTCTTCCATCCAACTTGTAATACGGTCGACCATATCTTTTGCCGCCATTACTAATTCTGCAGTGTCTTCAGCACCTTCTTTTACAACGGAACCAGTTTGGGATTCAGCACGTTCTTCAATTGCTGTATTTAGAAGTTCTAAGAACATTTTGTTTTTTTGATAAGAATCATCTTTAAAGACTTTATCAAAACTTTCGTTAGTTTCGTATTGGCTTAGTTTTGTACGCACTTTATTACGTGCATCTTCTAATTGCTCAATAGTAAATTTATCTAGATTAATTTTTTCACCAAATTTCTTAGCGATGTTTTCATTAATCATAGTTGAATTTAATGGTTTTCCAATTTCTCTAATGTTCATTGTTACTCTTCCCAAACTATTTGTTATATTTATTTATCAAATACTAGCTGTAAATAATTTTTTCTAACTTTGATTTATAATCTATAACTGTAGTCTTTGCAATATCATATCGTGTTTCTGCAATTTCACGTTTGAAGTTATCTTTAGACACTTTCATTGTGTGGTTATAGAATAAAGCATCGTTAAAGTATTTTTCAATCACGCTGTCCCAATCCATAATATTTTTTTCGTAGTTATATCCCTGGGCTTTTGTTTTCGCCAAAGCTAATGCGGCCGCTTTACTAAATGTTTTTTGCACTTGCGCATTTGATTTACAATCATATATCAAATATCCAACTTTGCTTTTCCTAACCGCGTATTGCTTTATCCTAATACTGTTGCCCTTGACATAAGGAAACACAGTATGATCTATCACACGGTTAAGAATTTCATCTAAATCTTTAGCTAGTTGTTTGTGTTTCATTGCGCATTACCAAGGTAGAACCATTTTTTTGTATTTTACTTACTAAACTTTTGCGAATAAGAGATTCAATTATGACTCTTTCTCTTTCCCCAAAACTTTGTAATTCTCTTATACCATCTATTGTATCTAACAACTCTTTTTCTTCATTAGAGGTATATATAACAAAATTTTCTAATATATCATTCATCTTCATTAGACATGATCCTCTAGATCATTTATGTCAAATGTAAACGCTTCTGGTTCCCCTGGCTTACGCTGAGGGTTTTGCACAGTTACTTTATTGCCCTTTACACTTCCGACTTTAAACCGTGCTTTTTTTTGTTGATTTTTTTGATCAGTTGGTAGCTCTATTTGGCTTCCTGGTTTGATTGCTTTCTTAAGCATCTGCGTTTTTGCTTTTCCTAGCTTTTTTTCCGCAGCACTTACTGCATAGTCTGTTGCTTTTTTCTTTAATCTGTCTGGAGTGTTTTGGTAAACAAAATTACCTACGTTTTCAGCACCTTTGTGTACTTTCCTCATTCCTCTTGCAGTGCCTTGTACACCTTTTTGAGCAGCCGCTCCTGCAGACCTTGCAGCTCCGCCTACTGATTTCGCCGCGCCACCTACTGCTCTAGCAGCACCGCCTACTGCTCTTGCTGCACCGGTAGCAACTCTTCCTACGGCGCCTAATGCTCTAGTTACACCGCCTGCAGCCCTAGCAATACCCATAACGACTGGCAAAATTTCGTCTAGTTGTTGTTCTGTTAAATTTTTTCGCTCTGCTAGGTTTTGAACAGCATCTTCTTTGAATTCATCAAATCTCATTTGCTTTTTCTCCTACCAGAATATTTTCTTCTGTTGAGCTTAACAAGTCTACGACTAGCTGGATTTGCTCTCTTAGTACGTGTAGTCTTAATTTTAATTATACTACCTTTACGAGCTTTTGTTCTTTTTAATGACACAGCTTGCTTCATATTTTTTGGTGCTGTGCAGGTGCTAGGTTTAGCAACAATTCTACCTTTTCTTGTGCCTGAAGTACAACGGTATTTTCTCACATTCTTAGAGCCTGCTCTACTCCATATCTGTGTAACACCTTCTGTAAATAGTTCACGTAGAATCATCTTCTTTTAGCCACTTTAGGTTTACGGTTAAGAGCTTGAACTCTACGGCTTGCTGGATTCACCCGTTTAGTCTTCTTTGCCTTTCGAGCCATTCTTCCCCCTAGACGTGCTTTAAGACGTTTAAGGGCAAAACGTTTTTTGACATCAGGAGCTGCAAAACACTGAGCCATTTTCGCAACAATACGTCCTTTCCTAGATCCAGATGTACATCTATATTTGCGTACAACCTTCTTCCCGGATCGGGCCCATATTTGTCTTTCATCAATCGTGGATGTAAGTTCTCTTAACAGCATAATGTATTTATGTTGGAAAATTTAATTTGAAAAATTTAGTAGGAGTACTACTATAGTTGAAAGTAGTCCTGCTACGATTGTTCCGGTGGCACCTATAATAACTTTTATCATTGACTTGTTACCATGAACAATATCATTGTGAATATGTTCTACTTTTTCTTCGATTTTGGTGAGGCGACCTTCTAAGACTTCATATCGCTGGGCACATAAGTCTACGTGTGCTTCTAAATTTTCTTTTTCAAGATCTGTTGGCTGTGCCATCTTAACTCCATTGTACCCTTACCCTTGGGCAATTAGTAAACTCTTAGTTGGCCTAATGAATGGATGCCTTTTTTTGCCTTATACAAAGTTATTTATCATCTACCTTGAAAATAATATTAGTATCTTTACCTTTTGTAATGAAAACTGGTTTGGTAACATTAAAGGTTTCTTCTAAATTACTTATAAATGGCACTAAATGAAAATCTTCAACTAGCATATCTTTTGTTAATCCTTGTTGATATTCAAAATCAACAATAACTTTCCAAACTTTGTTTTTTCCAAAAATTTTGTGATCAGATTGATTTGTTTCGCAAGATATTGGACTAGGGTTAACTCGTAAGCCAATAGTTTGTATCAGAGTATTATAATTGTTTTGTTGATCAACTAGAAATTTATCATCGCCTCGACGAGCTTTTGTTTCTGTGACATCAACAACAGTTTCAATGATAACTTGCATGATACTATTTACGGCCAAAAAAAAGCGCCACTAACAAAAGTGGCGCTTTGGTTCCTAAGGTAGTTAGGATTAGTCAGTAAATGTTACATCAATAGCAACAGTTGCGGCAGCAAAATACTCGCCAGCGTCTGCTGTATTAGGTGTACCTGTACCTTGTAGGGCCATCTTCGCGGCTGTAGTTACGCCGGCTGTGAAAGGTCCAATAGCGGCTACTGTGAATGCATCACTTTGTGCATTTGAATTTACAAGTGAAGCTCCTGTAGTGATACCGTTTACGATACCTTCTAGTTGTGCTTGTGAAATTGCTCCACCGCCAACACCAACTTCTACAATGTGTGTTACTCCACCTAAACCGTTGCCGGATGTTACGTTATAATTGTCGACGCCTGCAATAGCGCCAAATCCTGGTCCTGCCATTTTATTTCTCCTATTTCTCTAATGGCAAATTCACTCTCTGTGAACTTGTTATTATTATTTAGTCTCTTTAGGAAAATATATGGTTTAACGGCCCTTTTTGGCTCTATTATGTAATGCTCTTAGCATTTGTACATAGCCAGGGCCAGCTTTGACTATATCATCAAGCATTTTTATAGCAGGCATATATCCTTGCACCATATTACCACTTACACTTTTGCCCTGTTTTGCTTGATCTAGAAAACGTTTTGTCATCATCAGATTTTCGACCCCTACAAGATATCTATACAGACTTAGATCTTTTCCGTCTGTTGTAATATCAGGCAAACTTACTGTAGGTTCTTGGTCAGTTACTGTACCGCTTTCTAAGTCTTTTTGGCTTGCGAGTTTTTCTAAATCATCAATTAGGTCACTGCTTCTTAACTTAGCTCTTGTGGCAAACAACAATTTTGTAACAGCCGTTTTTCTTCCTTCTATGCCTATTGAGTCAAAATTTGTAATACTTCTACGTATTTCTTTGTAGGTACTGTTTGTTATACCTAAATTTGATTCTATCCTAATAAACATTTCACTAGGTTTACGAATAGATTGGCCGTTAGCTATAGATTTTAAATAACTGTTGAGAGACATTAATGGTAAGGATGTTTTGTCTCTCAGCCTCTGAGCCGCTCCTGGATCTTTTAATCTTCCAATAGCTGACTCGTCACCATTTACAAAATAAATGAAATTATATAAGTCTGTGCCACTTATTTTGTAATAACGGTAAAGTCCATCACTTGTAGTATTTTTTGCATAGGCTCTTGCTGCCATGCTATATTTTGGAAATTTTCTTAATAATTCAAGAATCATTAAACTAAGATACAGGCGTTCACAACAATCTGTGTAGGTCAATGTCCTAACATTGTTTTCGTTACGTGTTAATCTTGCTTCGTGTAATTCTTGAATAAAGTTCATTATAGATATTTGCTCGGTTCTGCCATATCCACTGCTCCCAGCATTGCACCTAGGATTTTCTCTACTTCTTCCTTAGACTTACCTTTCATAACTTTTTCAAAATTACTTGACTTCTTTAGCATATTATCAAGTCTTCCTTTGTCATTACTTTTTAAAGGACTACCTGGGCCAATTACACCTCTTATAGCTGTAGCTCTGGCTTTGCTTACTTTAAATTTTTTGCCGTCATCAGTGGTAATAGTATCACCATCATCATAGTCTGTTGCTCGTAACAACCTGACAGCCATAGCTGTTGTTGCTTTGTCATCCATATCTTTATCATCGATGTCTAATTCAGCACCATGTCCCTTTAAACCATAATCCGGGTCGCCAAAGGCTTCTTTAATATCTTTCATTTTCATTCTAGTTCTCCTTACCTTGTTGTCTTGCGGCTCTAGATCCCGCAGTAAATGTTGCTCGCGGCACTAATTTCAAATCACCGCCTGGGTGTGCCATTACATAGCCTTCGCCACCTTTTTGCCCACCCATGCTTTGTTTGATGCCTTGATCTTGTGCGTCAAGTTTTGCAATTATATCATCCTTCACTCTTTGTAAAGTTGATACAGTTGTCCATAAACTTTTAAATGCACTCATGTGCATCTTTATATATTCTAATACCTTTGCTTTTTTCTTTTCACTTATTTTTGCTGTTTGCAACCATTGAGCAAAGTCGCCGCCTAAATTAGTTAAGCCAGTGTCAACCTTGCTATTAATATACGCATATAATAATTTAGGAAAGTCTGTCATTTGATTTGCTCTAAGTGCAGGTTCATTTAACAATTCATCTATACCTTTAGCATTTTTCTTAATAACAGTTTCTAAAGAATTAAGTTGTTCATTATCAACTTCAACAGGTCCTAGTGCTGTAACAGGCGGTACTACTAATACAGCATTGCCTTGGAAAATATCAAAGTCTTTTAACGGGCCTTCATTACCTTCTTCGTCAACTATTCTATGTATAACAATACCCGTCTTACTTTTGCTTATCCTTTTTCCTAGATCTGACTTTGTGTTAATTGCGTAGGTAACTCCTGTTGGATTTGGTTTGAATACAAAGTCGCCATCTTTTACTGGCGGTGTTGTATAATAAAGTAGGTCGCCTTTAAAGTATCCTCTGAAATCTTCCGGTACAGCTTTTTCAAATAAAGGAAAAATGCTTGCCATATTATTAGCAAATGCTATACGCTCCGGATCATCTCGCTTCGCTCCACCTCCACGGTTGAGCATGAAGTTTTTAATTTCATCTGCACTCTTGGCTCTTTCGGGTGTGCTTTTGTTGAATCCGCCTTTGTCAGAGAGGATAAACTCTCCATCTGCATTGCGACCAAAAATGAGTGCGGGAGATCCATCCCATTTGATTGTGACATCTTTGTGACCCTCCTGTTCCATACTACGAAGTGCTTGCAAAGCTCGCATAGCACCTTTACTACCTTCCCAAAAGATAACGTCTTCTAGGTGTTGTATTCTTGCTTCTGCTTCTTTAAGTAGACTTTCGCCTACAAGTTTACCTCTAGCCGGATGCGGTGTTTCGTTGCCGCCAGGTTTACTTTTTTTCCTAAAGGCGTCTTGACCGTTAAGTTGACCAGCTGGGCCTGTCTTATATTTTTTTATTTCACTGAATCTCATATGCCTGCTAGTTCTCTTATACGGGTTAATTCTTTGTATAGAGTATCACTCGATTCTGGAACACTCTTGCCTTCTTTTTCCATTGCTTCTTTCCACGGAGCAATTAGTTCTTCGTAGTTTGGATCACTCTTTAATTTTGCTAACATACTTTCTACTGTATGTGTGTCAGGTTCTTTAGCACCTTTACCTAATAGAATTTCTGCAATTTCATTCCAATTATCAGCAACAACTGCATCACCATTGTTTGGATCAACTACGCCTTTAGTCGGGCTAAATTTGTAGCCTCTACCTCTTGCAAGACTAGCAAGTAGTACAGCTCTGTCTTTACCTGTGTATTGTTCTGTTCCGCCGCGTTTGGCCCCACGCTGATAATCTGGTTTAGTAGTTAACATAAAGTCTGCTTGTACATAACCTTTGCCGCCTTGAATAGGGACACGGAAATGTACTTGAAGCCCTGCATCTGCTACCCATCCTGCTGTAAAGGTTCTACCCTTGTTCATAATTTCTAAATCTGGAATGCCTTGTTTCTTGCACCATGCTACAAGTTTTGCAATTAATTCTTCTTTGGTAATTTTGTTAAGGTCTGTGTTAAGATCCAAATCGCCTGAAGAGTTCTTTTCAAAAGTTCCGTCTGGATGTGATTTCTTTCCAGTACTACCTAATAAATCCTCTTCTACAAACTCTAAACCTGTAATTTTTTCAATGTAGTCAACAGTAGGCCTAACTGCTGATGTTGGAATACGAGATGTTAGACGAGTTTCACGATCCTTCGGATCCTTTTTAAATACATTGTTACTTTCTTTAATAATCATTTATGTTCTCTCTGGACTCAATCACTTTATGTATTGAGCGTTTAAATTTGCGTATATCACCTGACTTGATGCTATTAAGGAAACGTCGTTCTATTTCACTTGCTGTTGCATCATCATAATTGTCGCTTATTCTATTTAAGAAGTTGATAGCACTTTCAATAATATTACATCCTGTAGATTCTACAAGGTGATCTGTATTGCTTCTATGCAAATTGTTTAGTTCATCAAGTATAGAACGTGTTCTCTTTTTCATTAGACTCTCCGTTAAACTATTTAGCGTAAGAATAAATATGATTAGTACAACTTAGGAGGGCTACAATGGAAATATCTAAACTAAATTTCAAAGAAAGATCCTTATTATTTGCAAAATTATCTAGTATATCGTATTATAACGTAGATGAAGCGACAAGTCAAGCAAAAAAATTAGGATTTACAACAATAGAATTTTATGATAAAGACGGAGCACAAGCATACCGCTTTATGAATAAAGAAGATCTAGTAATTGCTTGTAGGGGTACACAGCCTACACAATTTAATGATATCAAAGCTGATTTGAGAGCAATTCCAGTTATGGCAGAAACAGTAAGTCGTGTACACAAAGGATTCAAAAAAGAAGTTGACGATATATGGCCTATGGTGCAAGAAGATTTAAACAGAAAAGTTAACTCCAACAAAAAGTTATGGTTCTGTGGGCACAGTCTAGGTGCCGCGATGGCAACAATAATGGCTAGTCGTTGCAAGCATGATAATAATTTAAACAACCCGATTGAACTATACACATATGGCTCTCCTAGAGTAGGATGGAGAGGTTATGTGAATAGTTTGGATGTTGATCATCACCGTTGGGTAAACAATAATGATATTGTTACCAGAGTGCCATTATGGATAATGGGATACAGACATCACGGCGAGGAACATTACATGAACGCTTATGGTAATGTAAGGAATCCTTCAGGCTTTCAAAGGTTCAAAGATAGAATTCGTGGTATGTGGATGGGCTTAAAGCAAGGCTCAATTGATAATTTTTCAGATCATTCAATGACTAATTACACAAACTATCTTGAAATGTATGCTTCAGGAAAAGAGAACAGCCAAAAATAATAGAAGTTCAAAAGAAAAGGCAGTGCGCCGATTCACTGCCTTACTTTTATTAAAGTCCGCTAGGTACAATAATATAATGGATCATCAGCACCAGTGCAACACTTGCACCTAAGCCTACCATCATCTTACCAAAGTCCCTTGCTACTAGTGGAAACACGCTTTTGGTCTTAACTTTGCCAAAGTATGTTGCCATAGCTAGTTCTCGTCCTGCAAGCAAACCTACAAACACCCATGTTGTACTCATTGGAATGTCGTTTAGTTCTTTGAAGAAGAACAAGCACATCCAATAGAACAAGTCAATCAGTGTTGCACTTCGTACATAACGAGTGTTGTGTTTCTCTAGAACAATCTGTTGTATCTTGCCGCCTTTTTCTCTAAACATAAAGAACAAGCCTGCAACAAACACAAATGATATAAAGATCATCATATCTACTGGCACTATCCGTGGTAGGAACACTGCGATGTTTGCCATGTCATGACTTAGCCATGTCCACCACAAGCCGCCTGTTGCTACCCATTGTGCGATACGCCAAAACTTCTTATTGCTCTCCGTTACTGGCTGTGTTTCATCATACCACTTACTAAAGAACTTGTGTATTGCAAACCAAATCACATAAGCAAATGCCGCTGCAACACCATAACCCATAATCGATTTCATAAGCATTTTCTCTAACACAAAGGTTGAAGCAAATACTGATAGAACCAAGAATGAAGTTGATACAGGCACACCAAGTCTAGTAAGTGCTACTAAGATAGCAGGTGCGGCCGCATGATACCATTGGACTTCTTGCCAAGGTATTCTAGTTAGTCGTTCGTAACTGATGTCACCACCATTTACACTCCAACCATACCACAGGGTTGCAAGCAACACTGCACTTGCCGCGGCCCATAATGTTTTATAGTTGAATCTCTCATTGTTACTAGCCATCCATGTACCGAGAGTCTGTACTGAATCGTTTGCTATAACCGCATATGCGGCAAGCAGGAACCCAACAAGGCTCCATAGAGTGAATGCGTCCATTTTTTATCTCCTCGCTTGACGGCTTTACCCCGTCGCTCACTAATAAGACCAAGCTCGACGTATGCTTGGCAATCTTATTTACATGATATTTTGTAAATTAATTTATAAGTCGAGAAAATAGTTTAGTGCGTTAATTTAGCGCACCTTAAAGAGTAATATTATTACTCAAAAGGTGATCTATGCAAAAATGTAATTACACTCATGCAAAAAAAGCACTAGGAAATAAGTAAGCATGGCTGTACTATTATATAAATACACAGGTACAACGAAAGTATAATAGTTTTGTTGCACCACACATAGACACATTGGATAGACAATGCGGATTATCCATCCGTTACAAGTGATTGACGAGTACCAAAGGTACTTGCACCGCCGGGGAAGTTCCGGGGTATTGCTTTCCTCAAGCATCCATAACATTCAAGGAGAACAAAAATGGTTAAATCCATAGTAAACAGCCTTGTGAGTATGTTTGGACGCAACTCCTCACGTTGGGATCATGACATTCTTATTTGGGCACGTACAGAGTACAAAAACGATTGGCAGTATGCTTATTACTACATGTTGAACAATAACGGCAAAGCCCCAATTATAGGAGTGAACACATAATGACACAGGCAATTTTAACAGCAGCAAATTGGTTAAATTTTGATGGACTAGCGGACCTAATCCGTAACATTCAACGCAATAGAGCTCGCAAGGCACTGGAGCGCAGAACAATCAGAGAACTTTCAAGACTTAGTGATCACGAACTCCACGATTTAGGAATTGGACGATCAGACATAATATCTATTGCAAAGGGAGAATTTTACAAATGAGTACATTAGCACAAACATACTGGACATTTACATGTAAATTTTGTGATGTTATTCGTAAGGTATTATTAGCATCCTTTGTAGGTGTAATTGCTTTCGGCGAAAATGCAGGTAGAGCAAGAGCAGCTTCTGAATTAGCACGTATGGGCTACTATGACGAAGCAAAGATATTAATGTTAAAGAAAGTTGAGGAGTCTACAAATGCAGGTTAAAGGTAAAGAATATTTACAGGGCATAGTTATTTTATTTGGTATGCTAGTAGTCCTATCTGCTATTATGGTGCTTAACGGTTTGCACTATGCAGGAGCACTATAATGTGGCCATATACAGATGAAGAAGCCAAATTTTTTAATGGCAACAGTTGACATTGATAAATAAACGTGTTACATTAGTAAAGTTACTAAAGTAACGAACATACACACACACTAAGGAGAATACTATGTTCAAAACACCACAAGAAATGGCTGAATTTATGAAGTCATTCACACCTAAAGTATCAACAAACAAAAACGGCTATGAAATCCGCACACAGGTATTAGAAATGGCCAAAGATAATGTATGGAGCGATTTTCATGCCAAATTTAATGGCTGGGAACAAACTGTAACACGTGATCCAAAAACAGGCGAAGTTGTGAACACAGTAACAATGCCAGAAGTACCAGGTATTGATGCTGTACTAGAAGCAGCTGAAAAGTTCTATGCATTTGTGAATAGCAATAAATAATAACATAAACTATAATAATAGACGGGGCATAGCCCTTTAATAATAGATAGTACAAAGCAGCCCCTGCTAACGAAATCGAGAAAGTCCCTGAGCACTGAAAAACTCAAACTTTCCAAAAGTTAGCAGGGGTTAATCTATTTTACACTAATTCAAGTTCGATTGGTTCTGCAATAGGATCATTAATAAGAGCTTCTTGTATATACAAATCAATGCCTATGTTAGGAGTAGGAAAAACTGGAATGCCAAGTTCTCCTATTACATTAAGAACTGTTTCAATTTGTCCAACTGTCCAAGCGGCTAAATCATTTATTCCTATACCGTGTAAATCAACTATAGCCCGTTCTAGTTCGTAAGGTTGTTCTAAAGGACTGTCACCAAAATTATATGAGTAAGTCAGCACACCGTCTATACCAATTGTAATACTGTCGGGAAAGTTAGTACCCGGAATAAAGTTAGCAAGGGTGTTCTTTGCAGTATCATAAGCCTCTATAGCAAAATCTTTTGCATCTCCTGATGCATCTATAATAGCATTTTGTAAATCACTGACTTCGGGTATTTCAGGTACAACTTGATCTATACTAGGAAAAGTAAATATCTTAGATACAGCATCCCTTACTTCTTGTTCTGAAGGGAAACTTAATCCATAATATTCATTAACCACTGCTGCAAATGCACCTACTGCATAAGTGTAAGGTGGAGATGTAAAGTAGTTCGCCATTGTTCCTGCTGAAGTACTAACAAATTGTGCAATAGTTTGATCAATGAGAATTGCATCTTTAAGATTAGCCAATTTGTCCATTGCAAGTTGTACTTCTTGCTCAATATCTCCTAGGTCTGGTATAGGTATGCCCAGGTCAGCAAATGCATCTTTCCAATTAGGAACACTTTCAGCATAGGCCTTAATCTTAGCTTTGACTGAATTAGCTGATTCTAGATAATCAGCTAGAGTAATATTAAGTTCTGGAATAATAACAATGTTATCTAGTAAATTTTGTAGTCCAGGAACTATGGTTATAATGGCGTCTAATGCTTCAAAAATGTATAAGGTCTGCACATCTTTAGGTATACCTTGAGAGAGCGCCTTGATGCGCTGTTCAGAACTATCATAGGAACTAGTTGTAATTGGTCTTGGGACATGCCTAGTTTCGTAATCGTAATCTTCTAAAGAATCTGCGCCCACAATAGATCTAAGTTTAGTTTCTATTAGAGTAGGATTAATTGCTTCTGCAGGGGTTAATACAAGTGGTCGTGTTACTAAAGCCATGTAAATATTTAGCGATTATATGTTAACGAGTTTCCTATAATCTTTTATGGGCTTAGGTTATTAAGATGTGTTTGACGATCTTTTTCGTGTAGGATGCCTTCGCCAAACACACCAACAAACTGTGTGCCTGCTGATCCTTTGACTTGTAACTCAATGTCTGTGCATTCATCATATATAAACGGCACCTGTCTGTCAACGATCATCTG